>Ga0247840_10002555_pt1 | contig 32282 bp, 26 predicted proteins | sample LaCruzMarch2015__FD_192404 | JGI IMG/M metagenome (GOLD analysis project Ga0247840, IMG submission 192404) | Freshwater microbial communities from meromictic Lake La Cruz, Castile-La Mancha, Spain - LaCruzMarch2015_17m | ecosystem: Environmental > Aquatic > Freshwater > Lake | place: Spain...
AACCTGTTTATCTGAAATGTGTTTACCTGACACAGCGCCTCCTAGTGGTTTGCTGTGCAGAACTCTATCAGATCAACTAGACAAGTTAATTGTCGCTAGACCAGACAAGATAATTGTCGCTCAATAACCGTGCCCAAAATTCTTTAGCACTGTCATTATTTCTTTTGATTTTGACCTTTAGTCATTGTGCCCAATTTTTACAATGGAACTTGTGCAAATTGCGCATGACCTTTGGCTAATGTGCCCATATTTTTGATTAGAGCCTATGCGCTACTACAACATGACCTTTGGTTAACATCTCCACCATTAAATTTAGCAAGAGACTCATTAGTAACCACAAAAACAACCCAAGTTGCGGTACAGTTTTTTAAGTGAATGGCAGCTTTATAGCAAGCAGTTTGCTAAAGTTAACTAGCACTCTCAACCATAAAAGAGTTACAAACCAATTAAGGACATTCGGCAGAAACATCCCCTTAACAGCCTGTCAACTTTAACATACCAGACAGCTTCGACTGAAAGTTGAGAGTCATAGAAACTAATCTGCTAACTTAATACTGAAAATGGTAAGCGCAGTAAATTGGACGTAAAAAAACACCCCAAAAGGGGTGTTGTCAAGAACTACCAAGATTGAGTGTTAATCCAAACCGATTTGATAAACTTCTTCTTCAGATTCTTGAACTTTACCAGTGACAGCATCAATCTCAACTTCAATTTCTTTACCGTCTTTGGTTTTAATGTCAAATTCATAAGAAAGCGTACCGTCAGATTCGATTGAGGTTTCGCTCTCAACGACTTCACCTGGCTGAAATGCTAATGCAGCTTTTTTAGCATCGTCAGCAGTTAGTTTGGCTTTTGAAGCGAAGCGTTGATCTTTGGCATCAACTTCTTCCTCTTCTTCGGTTACTTTACCTGACTTTGCATCACATTCAACTTCCCATTCTTTACCATCGTTGCCTTTGATATCGAATTCATAAATAGGTTTTTTGATTTCGATTTCAGCCTCTAAGGAAATCACTGTTCCTGGGTGTTTTGCAAGTGCGGCTTTCATGCATGTTTCCATGCTACCTTTATGCCCTGCTGCTATTACCGGACTTGCAACCAATAGTGTTACTAATAAAAACGACAATTTTTTCATTCTATCTACTCCTCTAAAATACGACCTACGGTCACCGTGAGATTATCCTAAACCTTTCTCATGCTTAGAGATTTGACTTAAATCAACCCGCTAATGAAAACTTTAAAGCATTTGCATTCCAATACTAAATATAAAAAGAGAAAATTTTCAGTGTTACATGAAGCTAACATCAAATAACCGACCCACTGTCATCGTTCCATATTTCATGACAAAACGTCCGTTAGCAACATAAAGTTTCTTACCATCAGGCGTCAGGGCCATGTTCCATTGTTGTTTCAGACCTTGATGGTTGCTACAATGGTGTTGCTTTTAGTTTCAATCCACGCGCCTACAGTTGGCGCGAAAAATTAAGGTTTTAGTGAACCCTATGAGGCGTCCATTAAATGCTGCGCCGCCAAAGCTTGCTGCAAAGTAGCTGAGCGGCAGAGTATCAAAAAAATTCAAAATATTTTAGAATCACTTAGTGAATGACCACCCCCCAAGGTAAGTTTCCAACAGGAATGTCGAAAATACGCTTGTTTTCAGCAGTATCAATTACAGAAACGCTATTGCTACGGCCGTTGGCCACATATAGTTTTTTCCCATCCGGTGTCAGCGCCATGTTCCATGGACGTTGGCCTACAGCGACTGTAGTAATCACCGTATTGGTCGCAGTATCAATGACACTCACATTACCATCACCGCCATTACTAATATAAACACGTCTACCGTCATGCGAAACTTTTACACCATTTGAGCGCAATCCAACTGGAATGCGATGCAGAATACCCCAATCACCCACTGAAACTACTTCAACTAAATTAGCTGCTTCATTTGCAATATAGACAAATTTACCGTTTGGAGTAAACCCAATGCCACGCGGGTGCTTAGTTGCTTTAATCAAGTGGACAGATTGATGCGTTGCAACGTCAAACACATCCACATCTCCACTTTTTTCATTGCTCGCTAACAACCATTTTCCATCAATAGAAAATTCACAATGTTCAGGGTTTTTACCTTGTGTTTTGCTAGTGTGAGTCACTTTCAATTTTTTCAAATCAACGAATGAAACTGCATTCTCCTCCTCTAAGCAAGCCGCAAGTGTTGTACCGTTTGGCGAAACTGTAATTCCCTCTGGCTCATCACCAACTGCAATCAGCTTCTCTTGCTTACCTTTCTCTAAATCCACCACCGAAACTGCATTTTTATCACGCACCACTACATAGAGTTTTTTGCCGCTAGGGTCCATTGCTACTGCTTGGATTTTTTTTCCAAATGTACCTTTTTCAGGGAGTGTTTTCACAACTTTATCCGTACTGGTATCTATCACAGAAACTGTGCCGTCTTTTTCATTCGGCACATAAGCAAATGGCGCGGCTAAGACTGACCCACTTGCAAACAATATAGCGAGCATTGCAGTGATTTGTTTTAATGCAATTTTATGAGTGTTCATGGTTAATTTACCTTGGTTTATTTGAAGGGTTTACTGATTATATGTGGATAAAAAAATGCCAGACACTATGCGTGTGTCTGGCGATTAAACTCTTTGGAGAGAGATCAAGCACATCATAGCTAGTCGCTGAGCGCTGTGATACATCATAAATCCCAAAAAGACATAGGATAAATTCCCGAAAGTAAGCTTTATTTAAAATACTTTAGCGATGGTCATCCCTTCGTTATCTTGTGTGATGATTTCGACTTTTTGCACAGTTTGTTTTAACAAGCCAACGGGCAAATCAAATTCAAATTTCACGTTGGGATTTTCAGCAGTGCCTACGCCAAATATAATTTGCATCACACTTATCCCATCAAATTGAATATCCGTATTTTTAACGTAAAAAGCAGGTTTGTTTTGCTTGGTTTTAGCATCGGTTTGTAAGCCTGTATACATCGGGTGCTTAACTTGCAAAGTGGCTGATGCACTTTCATGCAATCTATACGGTGGATTAAGCTGAAATTTAATTGCCCCAGCGCTAGCCCGCACGGCGGCTTCATCTTCAGAAACTGCCCCAGCACAACCTCCACCCGCATTAACGCGCGCCGTTGCCATCAGCAATGCACCGCTTTGTGTTTCAGCAATGGCGCGTATGGTCGAGTCACTATCTAAACGCACTCTGGTGGCAAGCGTGAGTTGATTAAATGCATGGGGGAATTTGTAAGTGGCAGCTATTGGTATCGGGTTGGCATCAATCAAAATATAGATGCTTTTAATTGCATCATTAGCCTGATTTTTCACCATCAGCGTTACAGGCACTTGCCCTGCATTTTCCGCTCCTAGCGGCGCGGATACTTGTATTAAATCTGTGTTGTTAATTGTCCGTTGGCTAAAAAATGCCTCTTTAATTAACGACCAATTTTGCTCAGATAATTCGGCATGGCAGTGACTTGCTGTTAGTGTACTAAATAAACTTATAAAACTGAGTAAAAGAATTTTAAAATCAAGTTTTAGAATGATCATATTAGCTCCTCATTATTTGCACTGCTCTGTAAGCCTTATTTTATAAGGATTACAGAGCAGTGATTTTCTCTCGGGTATTTTAGTTTGGTTTCTTTACATATTTTATGTTGGCGATTTTAAGTTAGGGTGCTCACAAAAATCACTACAAAATTGCCTAGTAATTTGCTATGGCACTAACTCTGTTTTGCTTGGGTCGTGATTGTAGCGTGGCACTTGAATAATATCGCCATCGTGCATTTCAGGCACTTTATGTACACGCACCGTACCCACTTTAATTTTTCCTGTGCTTTCGTCTAGCCAAAAATCAATGTCGTAAATTTCGTCTTTACTGCCTTCTTTACGAAAATCGGTGCAAGCAAAAAACTGTCCGCTGTCTTTTAATTTACGCACGGGTTGATGAACGCCAATAAATTCCAGTTCTACTTCTTTCCCCGTTTTATCATCAGTGAGCTTGTATAAACCAGAATTAGCTTCTTTTGACGAAATGATATGCTCTTCAATGGCTGACATCACTTCCCAGCTACGTTTTTGCTCAGATTCACCTGGGTGTTCAGAGGCGGGAATCCACCACCAAGGCTTGGGTTGGCGTTTTACCAGTGTCCAGTTTGCACCGTCTTTTTTAGGGGACTTATAAATACGCACATCAAATAATTCAAGCTTGCCATTTTTTGGTTTTACCCAAAAATCAATTAAGTATTTTTTATTCGGGTCATCTTTGGCGGTAAAAATCGCCTCAGGGAAAAAGCCGTAACCATGCAAAGTGCGCATAAAATCTATATTATTGTACTTCAGAGGTAACCTTCCACCTGTAGAGGAATCATGCACAAAATAAATGCCGTTGTTCTTTTTAGCTTCGTCTTGAATCAGTTTATCCGTCCAAGTTTTTACATCATCCACGCTAAATTTGCCCATGTCATCGCCCGTTTGTGTGACTTCACCAGCGGCAAAGTGATCTTTAGCCCGCTCTAGATTACGTTTAGGGTCTTTGGTAAATTCAGTTTTAGCATCAACCGTGCGAAAGCAGTAAGTTTTGCCATCAAACACGGTATTCACTGAACAATCCGTTTTAATGCGTTTGCCATCGGCCAAACCCATGACGCACATATTATCAAACTCGCCCGACACTTTAGGTGTGCTTACTTTTTGTTTTTCGGCTCCAGCCACCACCACGTAGGTATTACCCTGCATAAACACACCCGCAAATAAATAAGGGCTTGCAACCAAGCCAGTTGCAAACCCTAAAGTGAGAGTTGATTTCAGTAATTGTTTGCGTATAAATTGCATTTTAATGCTCCTTTTGTAAAGTGCTATTTGTGATTAAAATGCATTATCTTCTTTTATTATGCTATTTAATGTGACTATCATCACATTAAATAGCATTTTAATACGCAAAGCTTTTTATTGCTTTTCAAGTGCTTTTTTCAACCCCACGGCCGATGCATCATAAAGCTCGTTAATGGCTTTATTTGCTGCCGGGTTATCTGCTCCCTCAGGCGCTTCCATAGTATTGGCTTTATTGTAAAAACGTGCTGTTAAGGTTATGGTAGAAGTTCCTGCCGCTTTGCCTGCTTTTACTTGAGCTACCGTGCGGTAGTTACTCACGGCAATGGTGCTGTCTTTACCGTCCACCAATTTGTAATCCAGCTTCATGTCCGCATCATTGGCTTCGCGTAGTTTTTCTAAAAATGTAGTGCCATTTTTCAGTGTCACTAAACGGTGCGGTAAGGTTTTACCAGATTCTTCATCTTTTCTATCTTCAAATTTCACATCGATCACATCTGGGTGCCATTTACCAATCGCGCCAAAATCTTTAAGTAGCGCCCAAGCTTTTGCTGGCTCGGCTTTTACTTCAAACTCTTTGACCACTTTTTGACCACTTGGGCCGTGTGCGAAAGCTGTTACAGGTAACAAACAAGCCACGGCTAACATTGTTAAAAACTTTTTCATGCTGGCTATTCCTTTTACTTATTTATTTAATTACTGCGCTTCAAGCACTTTTTTTAGATTTGGCAAACCTGCGTCATACACGCCTTCAACCGCTTTTACAGCAGTTTCGTTGTCTTCACCTGGTTTTGGATGCACATCATTGGCTTTATTGTAAAAGCGACCTGTCCAAGTAACCGTTGATTCACCTGCCGCAGGGCCAGCTTTTACCGTCATTACCGCACGGTAACCACTCACAGGTAACACGCCTTCTACAATTTTGTATTCTAATTTCATTTCTTCATCTGAATTGATGGTTTGCTTTTCTAAAATTGTGCCACCGTCTTTTAAAGTGAGTAAGCGATGTGGTAATAGCACGCCATCTTGATCAGCCTTCGTTTCAGTTGTGGTGCTTTCTACTGCTGGATGCCATTTATGAATTCCGCCAAAATCTTTCACCACTGCCCACACTTTGGCAGGCTCGGCTTTAATGACTACCTCACGTATTACTTTTTGCTGTGAGGGGGCATTTGCCGCACTGACTGACAATGGCAATAACAATGTGGTGGATAGAATAAAAGCTAAAAATTTCATAAAGTAAAACTCCTTTAATAAAAAACGACTATCAAAAATTAAATGCTTGAGCTGTTTAATGAACCATCTCAAACACCTGCTTTAAACCTTGTAAACCTGCTTCATAGTGCGCTTCTACTGCTGTTATTGCTGCTGTATTATCTTGCCCTGCGGGGGCTTGCATGGCGTTGGCTTTATTATTAAACCTGCCGACCCAAGTCACCACACTTTCACCTGTAACTAGACTAGGCTTAACGCTAAGGGCATCAGAATAACTGCTCACCGCGATATCGCCCGCAATCATCACTACGCCTAACTTCATTTCGCCAACCTGTGTTTCACGTTGTTTTTCGGTCATGCTACCGCCATTTTTAAGCGTTAATGTACGAAAGTTCGTTACTTTTCCCTCCGAGTCTGGCTTATTTTCTAGCTTGCTTGCCAACACATCAGGATGCCATTTTTGCATTGCTCCAAAATCATTCACCATTGCCCACACTGTGGCTGGCTCAGCATGAATGGTGATTTCTTTAGTCACCTTTTGCGGGCTAGGGCCACATGCACTTGAGTACAAAGGGCTTGATATGACGACGATCAATGTCGCCGTCATTAAAGAGCGATTAAGCTTGTTATGCATTTATTGCTTTACTTCTTGGATGGCGTTTTCTCTGTCAGTAAATAAGCAATGTAATTGCCTTTTTCTTGCGAGGTGCAATCGCTACCAACCACTTCATTACAATGCTCGGTGAATTTCTTTTCTACATTTTTAACTGAGCTAAAGCGTTTTGCATTTACGGTTGGAGCTAACGGCTTGATTGATTTTCCTGTCACAATATGCTTGCCCGTATCGGCCGGATTTGCCGTATGGCAAGATGCGCAAGCAATGGCTTTTCCTGGGTTTTTAGTGTCACCTTTAAACTGTATGACTTCACGATTAAAGAAAGTTTTCCCTTCTTCAGCAGATAATCCTGCGTAACTTGCATCCGCAGCTTTTGCCGCTGCGGCATATTTATCAGCAATTTTTTGTGCGGTCTCTGCATCTGCGAACACCTGCATTGATGCTGTGGACAGCATGGCGAATAACATATAACTTGTAATTTTCATTTAGTACTCCTTGGTAATTTAAATATATAGATTGATAAAAGTATCTTAGTGCGGGTTGCCGATAAACTGTCCGAATGCACGACTTTTTGAACCTGTGGCAATGCTGTTGGTTTTTTGGTTGGTTTTCGCGTCAATCACGTCCAGCGCATCATCCATCCAACTAGCGACATAGATGCGATTATGTTTGGCGTCGTAACTAATACCTTCTGGAAAACCACCTACTGGGATGGTTGCAATGACTTTTTTCAATTTGGTATCAATCACCGAAACACTATCAGCCCCAGTGTTGCTCACATAAGCGCGTGAGCCATCTGGGTTGGTCACCACACAATACGGATGCTCACCGACGCTAATGGTGGCAGTGACGACATCACGGCGCGTATCTATCACCGAAATCGAATTGCTTTCCACATTCACCACGTATAAATTTCTGCCGTCGCCACCAAGCGCCATACCGAATGGATGTTTACCGACTGCGATTTTATTCACTACTTTTAAGTTGCGTATATCAATCACGCCTACTTCATCGCTATCACGATTTGCCACGTACAAACTTGCACCTTCTCGACTCACCACCATGCCTGATGGGGCTTTGCCCATTGGTACTTCTTTAAAATTTTTTCCTGCATCGGCTTCTAATATTTTATTGATGTCAAAAACTAAAATGCGGTCTTTAAACCAGTCCGCCACAAACAACTGCGAGGCATTCTTGCTTAAAGTAATGCCTACAGGTGCGATATCTAATTTAATTTCACCGACAACTTTATTGGTTAGCATGTCAACAATAGAAACCGAACGACTTTCAACATTGGTCACGTATAAGCGGTTTAGAAAATGATCTATCGCTACACCAACTGGCGCCTTGCCTGTCGGTATAATTGCTACAACTTTGTCGATGGCTAAATCAATCACAGAAACGTTATCTGCCCCTTGATTGGTAATATAAGCAAACGGTTCAGCTAGTATCGCACTTGAAGCTAGTAAAAAAAAACCACCCAATATCGTGGGTAGTCTTTTATATGTCAGCTTGTTTAAGCGCATTAAGCAATTACCATTTAATGTTTTTAGCATCGCCACGGAAATTACCGCGGATGAAGTAAATAATGCGCCACAAATCATCTTCCGTTTTGATGAGCTGACCATGTGCAGGCATTGGGCCTACGACATTTTCACGACCTTTACGGGTATAACCTTGTTTTAGCAACTCATCACTACCTAAAGCTACCAAGCGGAATAAGGTGTCATCATCAGCACCATACACCCAAGTTTCGTTAGATAAGGGTGGGCACATACCGCCACCACCATTGCCGCCGTGGCAGCCATTACAGCTTATGCTCATGTATTTTTTCTTACCTGCTTCAACCAAATCCGGGTTCATTGTCGTATATGAGTACGGGGTTTTTAATGTGCCTTTGGCTGCAGTCGTTGCAACATCATGCGGTGATTTATCTGAGCCTAATGGTTTGATTTCTGCGGCAGTAGATTTTTTCTTTTGTGCTGGCAATGCAAAGCCATCTGCACCAACAGCAGGCGCGGCAGCGGCTTCTGGTGTTGCTGGTGTTTCAGCGGCCGCTACTACTATTTTCTTTACCTCACTTGTAGGTACAGCATCCACCTTTTTAACTTCAGTCACCACTGCTGATTTAGCTCTTTCTGTATTTCTATCTGTACCTGCGGCGCAAGCATTTAGTGACAACATACTTAATATGGCAATAATGCCTGCATGACGAAATTTCATTTCAAAGCCTTTCAAAATATAAATAAAACTCACTAAAAACCATTTTGTAGCTAACTAGACATTTAACGCTGTACAGGTGGTTTCGTATGACGGATTAAATCCTAAAATAACGTAGGATTTAATCCCGCCTGCGTTCACTCTGCTACTTACTAAGTTATTCCGAAGGTTTTTCTAACATGACAACCGCTTTTTGCGAGTCGTTTTGTTTGGCGATTTGTAATGCAGTTTTACCTTCGTCATCTTTCATGCCTGCTTTTGCGCCTGCTTTTAATAGTAAGCTTACAATCATGTCTTGATCTTTATGCGCCGCTATCATTAACGGAGTAACACCACCTGAATTTTTTGCGCTTGGATTTGCTTTGTATTGCAATAATGTTTGTGCCATCACGAGGTTTCCTTTGGTCACAGCCAACATTAAAGCGTTGTATTTACCTGTGCCCATGGCCAAATCTGGGTTGGCATTGTTATCTAGCATCGCCACCGCCGCATTGGCTTTGTTGTCATTCACCGCCATCGCAAGTGCAGTTACGCCGTCTTTATTGGTCAGGTTAAAGTCTGCTTTGTGTTTACCCAATAGACGGAAAACTTTAGGCTCATTTGAGCGCACTGCGTGCATGGCAGCCGTCCAGCCGTCTTCATCTTGCGCATTCGGGTTGGCTTTATACTCCAGCAAACCGTTCATCACGCTTAAATCGCCACCTTTGGCCGCAACCATCAACGGTGTTTGCCCTTCAGTATCTTTATAGTCAATTTTTGCACCGCGTTTTAGCAAATACTCAATGCGGGTAGAGTCGCGTGCAATAGTGGCACTGTGCAGCTCTTGCTCAAGTGTTGAACCTTGTTTTAAAGCCTCATCAATCAAGGCTGGCAATATTGTAGGGTCTGACTGCTTAGGCGTGAGCGCCGATTGTGCAATTTTGATGCGTGGCTTGTATTTACCATGTGAAGGTAAATCGCCAGAGACCACACAGTTATCACACTTAACTAATGGCACACCGTATTCATCTAACACTTTTTTAATTTTATCTTTTTCTTTCAGCATCACCGCTTCGATGCTGGCTTTAAGGTCTTTCGCATTTTTACGCATACCAATTGCGAGTGAAAATTCTAGCTGTGTGTTATCTTCTAGCGTATTAACTGGTACTACCGTAATCGGTGCGTTTTTCTTGGCTTTATACCAACCTGCGAACGGCCCCCAAACGGCTGCGACATCAAATTCACCATCCACCATTTGTTGCACGGTCATGTGTGGTTGGCGGTTTGGTTGTAAATCAGCGTCGTGAGAAATGGAGCGCACCACAGAATTTTCACGATTAAAACCATGTTCCTGCAACACAGTACGAATGGCTGAATGCTGGAATACACCTACTTTGTAACCATTGAGTAGCTTAGGGTCATCCAGCGATTTAATGGAGATGCCTTTGTCGTTTCTATGCGCAAGCACAAATGTACTGCGGTACACAGGAACCGTAGTCATCATGCGTTCATCATCGGGTGACATGTCCATCAAAATGTCACACTCGTTGTTATCAAACGTTTGCCGCGTTAAGCCACGCTCTAAATAGGGGCGATAAAAATAGCTGGTATGTGTCCCCATACCTTCCGCAATAATCGTAGCAATTTTATTTTCAAAACCCTCACCTTTGTCATTAGAGAGCGGCATGTTGCCAGGGTCTGCACAAATGCGTAGCGAACCCATCTTTTTAATGGATGCTGGTACTGCAATACCGACTGCTTCATCGGGCTTAGTTTGGTCCATTTTTTCAGCTAATACTGGCATTGATAGTGCAGCCATTGCCATAGCAATCGCGTAAGTAATTTTTTTGAATTTCGCTTGGTTCAGCATCACTTTATAACCCCATAATATAGAAACATTTTATTGAAAAATAACGTCATTTAAATGCAAAGTTAAAATTATTAATTGATTTTAACGTCACTTTAAGAGAAGTTAATGAAAGATAAGGTTCACTTTATTTTGCGTAAAAAACATAAAAGGACTTATGTATGAGCGATATTTATATTGCTCATACATAAGGACTCTTACAAACAACCTTTTCATATAGAAAAAGCAGGTAGCGCCTAAACGCCACCTGCTTATTTTTTATTACACTTCTAGCTAACTAACAAATTAATCAACACGGAATGTGAACAATGTACCACCTTGTGGCACTTTATCTAGACCAGAAGCTTTAGCCATCGCCGTTGCACCAATCGCGCCGTATTTATCTTCCATGTCTAATCCAGCAGTTACAGGCAAACCAATCCAGCCACCGATACCTGTCCAAGTTGACACGTATTGCTTGCCTTTGATTTTGTAAGTAATTGGGTTACCGATAATGCCTGAAGCTAATTTACGGCTCCATAACACTTTGCCTGAGTTACGATCAACTGCACGGAAATCACCACCTAATGAACCGTAGAAAGCTAAGCCACCATCAGTCACCAATGCACCACCCCAGTTTGGATATGGATCAGCGATTTCCCAGATGGTTTTACCAGAAACCACGTCATATTTCTTGAATTTACCGGTAACACCTGGTTTTTCTGGATACATGTAAACGTTAGCAAACACATATACGGTACCTTGTTGTGTGTGTGTACGTTCTTGTGGCTCATCTTCCATACACCAGTTGTTGGTTGGTACGTAGAAAATGTTTGGCTCTTTAGGATCTACAGCCGCTGGTTGTTGATCTTTACCACCCATTGCAGATGGACAAGCTTGCGTGTTTACATCACGTGCAAATGGTGAGTGCTCTTTAACTTTTACAGGACGACCAGTTTTCAAGTCAACCTTTTCAGCCCAGTTTACAGTCACAAATTTAGTTGCACGTAACAATGTACCGTCTTTACGATCTAATACATAAGCAAAGCCGTTACGGTCAAAGTTCACCAAAGCGTTAACTGATTTACCGTCAACTTTTAAGTTGTCCACCAAGATGTTTTCGTTCACACCATCATAATCCCACTGGTCAAATGGAGTTTTTTGGTATGCCCACACCAATTTACCAGTGTCGATATTACGCGCCATAATAGTCATAGACCATTTGTTATCGTATTTACCAACATTAGTTTTTGGATCAACTTCATTACATTTTTCGTGAGTCAAGTTTGCACCTGTTTCACCGCAACGATACGCTGGAGACCAGTGACCTGGGTTACCTGTACCTGCATACATTAAGCGTAATTTAGGATCATAAGTGAACCAAGCCCAAGGTGCACCACCACCAATTTTCCACTCATCACCTGGGTAAGTTTTACCGACATTGATGCCTGCAACGCCGTAGTGCGGGTTGGCTTTATTGGTTTCAGGAGTCATACCAATATCTTCATCTGAACCATTGCTATGCATTTTCCAAACTTCTTTACCAGTCTTAAGGTCATAGGCCACAGTACGGCCACGTGCAGCAAATTCATCACCGCCGAAACCAGCAACCACTAATCCTTCAGCCACCATTGCGGGGCCTGAATGTGTTTCACCTTTTTCTGGATAAGCATGTTTAGTTACCCATTGCTCTTTACCTGTAGTAGCGTCAAGAGAAATCAAGAAACCATCTAATGTATGAAACACAACACGACCATCAGCGTAGTTCAAACCACGGTTAATCGTATCGCAACATGCGCGAGGCACGGCTGATTCATCACGGTCAGATTTTTTAGTGTAGTTCCATATTTGTTTTGGATGATCAGGATCAGATAAATCCAAAGCCTGAACAATGTTTGGCCAGCCTGAAACCATATACATCATTGGTTTGCCATTATGCTCAACCACTACTGGCTGACCTTCATGACCACGCAATGTGCCTGAAGATTGTGACCAGATCATTTGCAAGTTTTTAACGTTTTTCGTGTTAATGTCTTTTAATTGGCTGTGACGATGCATTGCCAAGTTTTGGCCTGGTGCTGCCCACATGTTGTGGTCTTTACTACGTTTGATAATTTCTTCGTTTGCTGACGCTTGACCGACCATGCCTACTAAAGCAACGGCACTCAAGGCAGTAAACATGGCTTTTAATGTCCAAGTTTGTTTCATACTTCCTCCGTGATTAAAAATTCAACCCCTAAACTGTTGCAATACGTTACAAAATATTACAAATCACAACATGGTTTGAACTATATGCCTGCTTCATTTTCAACGATTGAGAATTAGTCCTTCAATAAGTTGGGATATTTTCCCGCCATATATAGGAAGTTAAAATTCACTGGCAAGTTAGTAACGCACAAGATTATTAAGGTATCGAGCTTAGTTGGCTATGGATTTTCTCCTGATATAGCACTCAAAACCTCACGATTTGCTCGATGCAAAGGGTTTCGGGAATTATTCCTACATTTTTGCGTGATTATCCCTATTGTGAAAAGGCGACAACCACAACAAGCTTGCAACGTTTGTATTGATAACGATGAAGCAATGCCAAATCAAACTAAGCACACCAGCCAATCCAAGCGGGCAGGCATTCAAAAAATGTATTGGCGCGGCATAGCGCTTGATTCAGTATGGATCCCCATTGCTTTCTTAAGTGCGTATGCCATCTCTAGCTACTTCAATTTTTCAGACAATTATTATATTTGGGCGAGACAATATGAGCAGAGTATAGATATTGATGAATTACTACCGGCACTGCTGGCAAGCTTGGTCGCTTTGCTGTGGTTTGCTAAACGACGCATCAATGAATCCAGGATTTTGATTCAAAAAAATCATGCATTATTGCAGCGAATATTAGAAGTGCAAGAAGCCGAGCGTAAACGCATCGCGCGCGATTTACATGATGATTTAGGACAATATCTCAGCGCAATTAAAGCGCAAGCTGCTGGCTTGCTGGTTGATGCAGGTAGCTCAGTAGATGTACAGCTTACCGCTAAAAGCATTACTTCAAGCGCAGACCACGCCTACCAGACCACTCACAATTTAATACGCACATTACGCCCTGTGGCTTTAGATGACCTTGGGCTATCTGCGGCATTAGAGCATTTACTTGATACATGGCGATCGATAAGCACAGAAGCGTTGCAAAGTGTAACTAGGCTGGATAACACTAGCCAACCAACCGATTACCAGCTACATATTCACGGCGATATTGATAGCTATCACGAAACCGTCAACATTACCGTGTTCAGAATCGTACAAGAAGCACTGACCAATATTGCCAAACATGCCTGCGCGCAAGCGGTTGTGATTGATATTGAAAGTAAAACAAATAGTTTAAGTGAACGGTATTTAACCATAGCCATTACCGACGATGGCGTGGGCTTTGATATGTCCAAGCGAAATTCTGGCTATGGCTTGCTTGGCATAGCAGAGCGCGTTGAAGCGCTTGCTGGCAGCATGGAAATAAGTAGCCAAACAGAGTCAAGCAGAGCTAATACTGGCACAAAAATTAACATTCTAATAAAGGTTTAAAAGTAATGGATACCTCTAATGGGCAACTCAAATGAAATCAGCCGTTAAAGTTTATTTGGTCGATGACCACGCCGTAGTGCGTGAAGGCTACAAACACCTGCTTGAAAAAGCCAACATTAAGGTGATTGCAGAAGCAATGACTGGCGAGGATGCTTATAAAAATTATGATGAAATAAAACCTGATCTTGTCATCATGGATTTATCCATGCCTGGCATGGGCGGTATAGAAACCATCAAAAAATTATTAGTTAAAGATAAAAATGCCAAGATATTAGCGTTTAGTATGCATGATGATATCGTCTTTTGCTCACGTGCAATGCAGGCTGGCGCAGTAGGTTATGTGACAAAATCAAGCGCTGCTGAGGTGTTAGTAGAAGCGGTTTTTACGATTGCCAATCATAAAAAATATATTAGCCATGATATGGCGCACAAAATTTCTGTACAACATATTAAACCAGAAGATGTATTAGATAGCTTAACACCAAGAGAATTTGAAGTGTTTAGGCTACTAGCGAACGGTTTGTCTTTAGACGAAATTGCAAACACACTGAACCTAAATTATAAAACTATCGCAAATATTCAAACACGTCTATTACAAAAACTCCATGTTGAAAATCGCTCTCAACTCATTCTAGCTGCGGTCAGATTGAATATAGTAGAGTCATAATTTTCGCCCATAAAAAAGCGAGCCTATAAAATCCTTCCTAGGGGAACAAAATAGGCTCGCTGTGAGAAAGAGAGCTATTTTAAGGTTAGCTCTCTACGCACTCGTTAAAACTTAATCTACATCAATAGTAGCTACAGATGCCTTCGGTTTTCCAAAATCAAAACGCACGCCAATCCAACCAGCACGTGGTGCGCCAGGGGCTAAGAATAATTCTTTCTTCGATTCAGCATCCGTTGCGAATGTGCCACCTGCGCCGTTAAACGCATTTTCGCCTAGTAGACCACTACTGTAATACTCGTGATCAAACACGTTATTCAGCTTGGCAAAGAGTTGCCAGCCAGTGTTAGCAAATTTATAACGGGTATCTAAGTTAAACACCGCGTAGCCAGCCACTTTGCCTGAACCTGCATAATCATTACCATCAAAGCTATTTGCCGCATCAACCGCTTTGTGTTTGTTGTTCTCATTGCCACGGGCATATTGGTCTGAAAATGCCACCATCGTTGCACCAATAGACCAGTTAGGCATGGCTTGCCATTCACCGCGTAGTTTGAGTTGGTGTTTAGCAATACCTGCGAGTTTGTCGCCTTTGGAAACCGTAATGACTTTATTATTGCCGCTCGCATCCAAATGTCTGGATGAGTTAGCCTCTGATGCAATATCAAAACTATCTTCATAAGTCGCATCAATAAAGCTATAACCTGCTGACCAGTTAAAATCGCCAGTCATACCACTTACGCCAAAATCTAAACCTTGACGGCGAGTTTTACCCACGTTATTAAAGTAGCCAGCACCTGTGGTGCCAGATGCAATGAATTGCAAGTCGTTATAATTGGTGGTGCGATAGGCACCAGCAGACCAGCGCATATCACTGCCGAACTTGCCACGGAAACCGCCTTCAAAGGTTTTAGCAACCACTTGTTTGAGTGGTGGGTCACCCGCCATGGCGTTAGGTAACAGGCAAGGGAATGCAGGATCAGCACAGCCTGTTTCAATCGGGCTGGGTGCGCGGTTGCCTTCGTTATAGCCTGCATACGTATTGAGTTCTGGTGTAAAAGCATAAGTAACACCTACCGCAGGGTTGAAGCGTTTGAAGGTATGTTTGCCACCTGCGTCGCCTGCGGCTAATGCTGTCACAATACCGCCGCCGCCGATGGCCGCGTTACCCACTATATCGCCTGCCTCGGTTTCGCAATCAGTGGTGCTACCATCAGGCAACATACAAGTACCTTCTTTATGCCCTGCGAGGTTATCCTTAAGATTGATACGAGTATGGTTGTAGCGGCCTGATGCGGTTAATGCCAATTTTGGTGTCACGCTAAACGTATCGGTGGCAAACAAACTCCAGGTTTTGCTACGCCCATTCAGGTCATTTGCAGTTTCAACATCCCCTAAACCCGTGGTGCCACGACTACTGGTAAATGATGTTGCCTCCTGCTCTGTTTGCACAAAACTTGTACGACCCAAATCTACACTTGCGCCACCTGTTAATTGATGTCGATCCGTTGCCCAAGTGAGTTGCAGAGCACCACCGTAACCTTTGTTTTTGGTAGTACTGCGGTTGTTCACCCCTTGCGCATAAATAGAATCACATGCACCACCGTTAAAACCGTTATCGTCGCAGGTTTCAAAGAGCGTTTCATATTCATCATTGATGTCGCCATTCAAGGTTTTAGTTTTGTTATGGCGATAATATGCATTACCTGTTACCAAAAGCTCATCTGATAACCAATGACTTGCTTTACCATTGATAAAGCCGAGTTTGTTTTGTGTTTGATCTGGCTTAGTATTGATAGAATCATACCCATCACTTCGTAACAAACTTTGTGGTGTATAACCATTACCGATTAAATCAGTATCTGCCCCGCTGAAACTCACATCAATATCTGTTTTTTCGCCATCCCAGCCCACTTTACCAAACCCTTGCAACACTTCAGATGGCGAGCCATCACGCCAGCCTTGCTCTTTAAATTGATTGCCTGCAAAAAAGTAATCAATGCCATTTTCCAGTTTACCTCCGTATTCACCTTCAACAGCCCAGCGACCAAATGAACCTCCGTAGGCTTGAATACCACCGCCAGGATGATGTTCGCCACTTTTTGTTTGAACTGACAACGCACCGCCTAATGTATTTAAGCCAAATAATGGATTAGACCCTGGCATCAAACTGACACTTGAAATAGCATTTTGCGGGATTAAATCCCAGTTCACGGTATCGCCAAACGGCTCATTGATACGCACACCATCTTGATATATAGACAAGCCTTGTGGCGTGCCTAGCAATGGTGAAGCAGTAAAGCCACGGAAGTTAACATCTGGCTGATACGGGTTATTTTGCGCTTCATTAATATTCACGCCAGCCATATTTTGGTTCATAAAATCCGCAATGCCCAAACTTTGCTGATTTTGTAAAGTTTGACCTTTTACCACCTGTACATTTGAAGGCACTTGGTTGACTGGAACGCCCAATCCATCTAAAGGTGTGCTAGCTACCACCTCAATTGTACCAAGCTCAATCGCTTCAGCTTTGTTTTCTGCCAGCGCAGGGCTACTAGCCAAAACAGATAAAATAGCGATATATATTTTAGATTTAAAATTATTATTGAGATGCATAGTCAGTCCATGGATAAACGCCTAAATTTAAGGCGAAATAACAAATAAAGACGAACTATGCCGCAATACTTAAATGGCAGATATGCCAAAAATTCACTTTTTAGTGTGGGAAAAACTCCCTAAGTTCAAGCGAAGTTAAACTTCACTCGCAACCAAGGTTAACTACACTACTTGGCAAGCGTTTTCAATTTAGGATAAAACCTGACTTTAGCCAAGCGATTATTTGCAAAAAATGCTCGAATACTTTGCCAAAACCAGCCGATCAAAATAAAAACCGTTGAAGCCAAGCCAAATATCCAGCGCGCATCGCGTTCTGCCATCGCTTGCTTTTGAAAGTCACTATTTTTAAGGGCATTCACCGCATCGGCAGGGGTGTTGATGCGTACCAACGCAAAGCCTGATGCTTGTGAAAGGGCTTGCATAAAGGTTTTATTGAAAGATGAAATGTGTTCTGTCACTTCATCCAGCATCCCGTCTGGGGCTTTTTCACCAGCCGCTAGCGCACGTACGGTGGGTAGTAAGTTCGGATGATTGCCTTCTAATACGGCATCTTCACGCGTCCAGTAACCAATAATTTCATCTTTTTGATTTAAGCGTGGAATCGGTTGTAGTGCATCGCCGCCTACGCCTAGCAATACGCCTTTGACTTTACCCCTAAGTTTGGCAAGCTCCGTCACAATAGGAGCGGAGCGCTGCGGCATTTCATCACCATCGGTAATCATGACTAGGTTCAGTTTTCTTTTTTGCGCTTCAACAATGGCGGCTGTCAGCACATTGGTTACCCATGAATCTCCTATCCAACGCATCCGTCTATCAAGCCCTGAAACCACTTGCTCGATAGCAGGAAAGTGACGGCAGATTTCAAGTGGCTCAAATAACACGACGACTTCATCACCAGCAAACAATCCAAGCGATACTTTTGAGCCACAAGGCAAGCTTGCCATACCTTCACGCACGGCTAACTTGGCGAGTGATAAACGATCGGATTGCGGTTTTGGGTAATCCACATCACGCACGTTCATGCTCTCGCTGATATCGATGACAAACAGCGTATCTTGTACCACGCTTTGCAATTTCGATTGCGGTTCAAACCAAACTGGCAGCAAAACCAAGCCAGCTAACAAATACCAAATCGCGCCATTTTGAACAGCATGACGCAGATGTACGCGAAAATGTCCCCACCAGTGTTTTAGGTTATGGTGCATGAGAATAAGCCAAAGAATTTAAGTAAAAATAAATACATCTCTCTATTTGTTGTAAGAGCGCAATTCATTACGGCAGACCCCTACGCTTATTATCTTTCATGAGTGCTGTGCCATTTTGCTGATACGGTTGCAAACCGATGGTGCCATCTGGCGAGTTTTCATAACCTTCACCGCGTTTTCCCGGGCTAAGTCTGTCGATTAACTCTAAGTTGTAGCGTGCGTTATACATATCAGGTTTAATGCGCAGAGCACCTTTATATGCCTCACGCGCCAGCAGAATGCGCTCTACAGAACGCCTGTGTGAGCCGCCATGTTCAATATCACTTGATGCTATCGCTGATTCAAAATGCACATTAGCAATGGCGTATTTAGCGCGGGCGCGGAGTTCTGGGTCTAGCGACACTTCTGCAATATTGAAGGCTTTTGCGGCTTCAATGGGCTTATTTTTACTCGCTAGCAAAAAACCTACACTATAGGCCTTGAGGTATTCATCATTTTTAAGCAGTTGTTTTAATATAGATTGATTGTCATAAGCACGGTTTAGTTGTTGTGCTTTCCACCATAAGTTAAAGTGGTAGCTAGCGGCTAATAACAGCAATGCTGTTAGCACCAATAACGCCGTTGGTAGCTTGCCTATTAAATGTTGACGTATTTTATATTGTATTTTCATGTTTCGTTTTCCTGCTTATTTTCATTATCTATGCAAAATAAAACTACGCTTTCCAAGCTTTAATCTCAATCTGTTTTAGCCAAAATAATGCGCTCAATAGTAGTAACGTGAGCGTATATAAATACACCGCATAATCTTGGCGTGGCAAACGGAATTCATAGCGCGTAGGCTTGTTGGTTGCACGGCCAATTTCTGCAACGGCACGTTGCAAGCCCGCTTCACTATTCACTTCAAACGCTTGATATGGAATTTCCAGCTCTTCAAACAGGCGATTCATAGCAACGTTTTGATTGATTTCCACTTGTTGCTTTTCAGCATCAGGGATAATTTCGTTATCACCCGCAATCACGCTGTCTAAAATATTCCTTTCAACACCTGCGTGTACATAGACCCAAATGAGTTTTGCTCGATATTGCTTAAATTGTTTTTTTAAAATTTCCCTATCTTCTTTTTCAATAACGGCATCACCGTCAGATACCAGCATAATCAAGCGTGTGGCGGTGAAAGGACGTCCGTTAAAGTAATCCAGCCCCATTGCCAGTGCGCGGTTAAGTGCGGTAAAACCTGAGCTATTACTTTCTGCGCTTTGCAGTGCCGCTTTGGCAAGCTCACGATCTGCCGAAAGTGGCGCAACACTAATAGGCGCGGCGTTAAAAGCCACTAAGCCGAAGGTGTCAGCTGGACGTTGTTCCATAAATTTAAGCAGCACTTTACGTGAAGCTTCAATTTTGCTTACTGGTTTTGCGTTGACGCTTTGGTTATCGCTTTGCAAGTTTTCAGACATGCTTCCGCTACGGTCTAGCACCACCACAATCTCTGCGCCTTCGCCTACTTTGGTGACTGTCCCACCGTCGGTAAATGGTGCGGCAGCAGCGATAATTAACACAGCAAGCGTAAAAACCGCCAATGCACGCACACCCCAGCGCAACCAATCAGACAAAATATCTTTAGGCCAATCTTCTAAACCAGGAAAGCTGAATTGCTTAACGCCATAAGAAATCAGCGGCAACAAAGTCAACGGCAACAGCCACAGCAACTCAGGTTTAGTAAAGTGCAACGCGTTCATGGCTAGGCTTGGACTGCCTGATTGGCAGCAACCGTTTTCACTTTTGAAAGTTTTTTAGCCAGATGCTTTTTAGCTTGAGATGCCAGAAATAAACGCTCTGCCATGGCTGCACGTTTTATCCAAGCTAGTGTTTCTTCCACATTCACAGTGCTTGACGTACTGCCACTTGCAAAAAAACTCTGCCATGAAGCATTAAAAAACTTTGTAATGACTGGCTTTTCTGCGGACAGATAAGACGCATGTTCAAATAAGTTTTTCAAGGTATCAGGATAAAGCGATTTCCCCGCACAGCTTGCTAGTGCTTTGTGAATGGTGCGTAAATCTGCGTAGCTAAAGTTTGATTGTTGCTCCACGCCTGACTTGCTTAATTGGCGCGATAACTGTGTGATTGGGCCAGGATTGCGCGGCCACCATACAATTTTATCCATCAACCAAAGCCAAAGTATGCCACTCAGCAGGCTGAATCCTAAACATAGCAAACCGATAATGAGAGGGGTGCGGGTATCAAAACGCAAAGGCGGCGCGTGTGGGCGATGTTTGTTTTCGGTGACACTAGGCGGCAACACGGGCGATAAATGAAATCCTTGTGCAGGAATAGTAATGGCGATGGGCTTATTGTTGTCGCCTGCTTTTTCGCTTTCATTGGGCGGGATTGTTTGCAGTTGTATCGCAGGGATTTTCAGCGTTTGCGCATGTTCTACGGTGCCAAATATTTGCCAAGTGAAATCAATTCTAATGTGACTGTTGTCATCTGAATTTTTGCTTTCAATCATCGTAACATCGCGCAAATCTAACCAGTTGTTCACCGGCCCTTTAAGTGGCACGCTGTTAGGGTCAAACACCAAGCCTTTAGCAAGATTAAACTCGGCATGCATGGCTATGCTATCGCCTAGCGTGTAGCCGTTATCGCGCATGGTGACTTTGACGGGGATGGTTTTTTCAGTATTAGCAGAGGTATTGGCGGCAAATGCAGCTTCGATAGTTAGCAATTGCGCGACTAACACAAACAAACAAACTCTGTTAGTGGTGAGCTTGTCGAACCATGCGAAACCCTTCGACAGGCTCAGGGCGAACGGTCGTGGTGTTGATATTTTCATTACGCGCTACGCTCCATAAAATACTTGGTCAAAAGTGCAGTATTAAATTCGCCTTTCACCACAAATGGCTTGTTACCATAAAGTCGGCTGGCATCTTCTACCTGCTTAATATGTTGCGCTCGCAAGTCTTGCATCTGTTTTTGCAAACTGTGGCGCATCCATACAAACTGCCCTGTACCTGTTTCTGCATCGCGCAAAATAGCAATACCGCTTTTTGGCAGCTCGTCCATTTCGGCAGGGTCTTGTAACATCACCGGCACTACATCGTGATGGCTGAGTTTTTTTAGCAATTGCTTTAATTTACCTGTTTGCCAGCGAAAATCAGACACTAAAAATACCAAGCAACGACGTTGTGGTAAATAAGGCACGCTCGCAAGTAAACCATCAACATGTTTACCTTGGGGTACTAGTTTTGGAAAATGATGATTCACCCACAGCCACGCGCCACGATTGGCTTTGGGCGGCAACATACATTGCTTATTGATGGTTTCGCCTGCGGCAAATAAGCCAAAGGCATCTCCTGAGCGATAAGCAGAAAGTGCCAATTGCGAGGCGACTTCTTGCGCCACGTGCATACGATTGACTCTACCTACATAGCCCATAGAGGCAGAGGTATCCATCAGTATAATCACTTTTAAGGCGGAGTTTAAGTTAAAGTCGCGCACCCAAATATGCTCAAAAGGGTCACGCAAACTAGCTCGTAAATCTATACGGCGTGGGTCTGGATTATCGCGTAGCAATACCACTGAACGCAGTTGATCGCCAAGACCCGTCACCAATCCGTGGCTTGCCCCAGGCTGATGCCCTGAAGGTCGCCAACAGACGTGATAGTGGATTAAAGGTTGCTGTGGCATGGTTGCTTTTGGCTAGCGTTAAGGCGTAGGCGCATGATGCAAAATCGCTTGCGTATAAGCCTTCGCCAGCCAAGTACGTTGTAATTCATAAATGGGCGTAAAAAAGACCCGATGTGCGACCATTTGGTGAAACACAGCCGCCACATCTTGCGGGGCAAGTACTAAACGCCCATCTAGCCAAGCTGAAACTTTAGCCGCACGAACCAACATACTCGTCCCACGCGGACCCATGCCAGCAATCATCAGTTCATCCATCTCCACATCGGGCAATTGAATGCCGTAATCTTGCGGCCTGTGCGTGGCTTTACGTAAATGTTCAACAAAATCTTGCACAGCATCGCCTGCGATCACCGCATTTTGTATCACAGGCGCAAATGTCGTGAGCGCATCAAAGCCCACATTGCCTGCAGTTACCTGCTCAATCAAAAGATCGGTATTATGAAAGCGCGTATCAAACGTGAGCGCTTTATGTACGCTGCTATCATTCGCAGGGTTGATTTCCAGCTCCATTAAAAAGCGATCCCGCGCCGCACCTGGAAGCTCGAAGGTTTCTTCTTTTTCTACCGCGTTACGGTCGGCAAAGACTAATAAATGAGGGAGATAATACTCCTTATTAAAGGCTGTCACGCTACGCTCCGCCATCACGCGCAATAACAGTGAATGCACTTGCGGACGGGCACGGTTAATTTCATTAAAGAAAAATACCGATAAATTTTCGCCTTGACCTAGAATTGGGCCAGGATCCACGCGCGGTTTACCATCTTGGTCAATATAAGTGTGGTAGATCAAATCTTGCGGCATTAAATCAATCGTACCTTCAATGCGCTGATAACCACCGCCCAAGCCACGCGCCGCTGCACGTAATAGCGTGGTTTTACCCACACCGACATTGCCTTCAAGCAATACATGACCACGCGCAAAAATAGCAATCACTAAAGATCTTATCGCAGGAGCTAAACCTATAATGGTGGCATTTAACTCATTTTCATAGGTTAAAGCGCGATTGCGCCAATCTTCAAGCATCATTTCCGACATAGTAGCCCCTGAAATTTTTAGCCGTATTAAAAAACCAATACGGCACTAGATTTATTAAGTAGCTCTATTACACGCTAAAGACAGATTTTAATTTAGGGATAAATTCCTGATTTGTACTGGGATATTGACTACCTAAAGTAGTCCAGTTTGATGATTTTCAATGGTCCAAGCACTAGTTTTGCTCAGGCTTAAAAGCAGATTTAATGGATGTTACTTTTTATCTAACAGCAAGCTTGGGATAAATTCCTAGCAATTTGGTGAATCGTTCCCTTATCAGTCCCAATATGAGCGACTAGAATTATTCCTAGTTAATCTCCAAAGTTAACTAGCAATAAGTTCAAAGCCACGCAAAGCAATTTGCGTGGCTATTTTTTTACATCCTAATGCGGGGCTGGTTTAGCATCAGCAGGTAACTTTGCATGCCAGTTGCTTGCTGCCAGTTTAGCGGCAGCAATGTCTTCGGCTTTCATGGTTTTAGCGAGCACGTCTGCCACTAGTTTAGCGCCCTCATGGTTTTGCTTAGCCGCTAGCTCAAACCACATATACGCCTCTTTAGCATCTTTTTTAACAGCAATTCCATCGCGATACAGCATGCCTAATTCATATTCCGCTTTATGGTGACCTTGCTCGGCAGATTTTCTTATCCAGCTTTCTGCCATTTTTATATCTTTTTTAATGCCGTTACCATCTAAGTAATTTTTGCCTAATGCTAACTGCGCTTTGTAGTGATTTTGCTCGGCAGCTTTACGATACCAATCACAAGCCAGCTTGCCATCTGGCTTAGTGCCACGGCCTACGGTATAAAGCCTACCAAGCGCAAATTGCGACAAAATATGGTCTTGCTTTGCTGCTTTTTCAAACCATTTGAACGATTCCACATCGTCTTGCTTCACGCCTTGCGCTTGCGCGTACATCACACCAAGGTTATATTGCGCATCTTGGTGACCCTGTGCACCTGCTTTTTTATACCATTCAGCGGCCTGTGCGTAATCTTGTTTTACGCCTTGCCCTTCATCGTACATCATGCCCATAATGTGTTGTGACTGCATATCGCCTTTATCTGCCAAAGGTTTGAACTCTTTAAACGCAGTGACAAAGTCACGCGCCATAAAAGCGGCTTTGCCTTCATCAAAACCTGCAAAGCTTTCACATGAAGCAAACGCCATAAATGCAACTAGCATACTGTTAAGTAATTGTTTTTTCATAATTTTCCTTTATTAAAATTTGGTTAACCTTCAACTAAACCATGACGTATGGCGAAACGCACCATGTCTATAGGGCTCGTTACCCCTAATTTTTGTTTAATCATGGTGTAATAATTGGCTACTGTTTTTTGGCTTATTTTAAGCATTTCAGCGACTTCTTCCACTTTCTTACCTTCTGCCAACAATCTAAATACTTCAAATTCTCTGCCTGAAAGTTGATGAATCGGGTCATCCTGCCCCGATAGTGTTTCCAGTGCTATTTTTTGCGCGATTTCTGCACTTAAAAAGGTTTTTCCATTGGCGACTTCTAACACTGCGCGCGTTAAATCTTCAGCTGCACCAGTTTTGGTGACATAGCCCTTTACCCCAGACTTGATGGCTTGAGAGGCAAATGATGCGGTTTCATGCATCGAAAAAATGATGATTTTAGCCGCTGGATAGCGCTTAATTATGCGCCTAGCAGATTCTAAACCGCCCATGCCAGGCATGGAAATATCCATCACCACAATATCTGGTTTTAGCTCCCCATATATCTGATAAGCTTGCTCGCCAGAATCAGCTTCCGCAATGACTTCCACCCGTTTATTAAGCTCCAATAATCGTCGCAAACCTGACCTGACTACGGCGTGGTCATCTACCAAAATCAGCTTAATGGTCATCATCAAGCAACGCTTTCAGTCATACTCGCTTGTTTGGGCAATTTAATCATAATTCGGGTTCCTTGGCTTATCGCTAATTGAGTGACGGTTTCTTGATTTGCAACGTCAGGATTTCCAGTACCATATCTTTTAGAAGATTCGATTTTCATCTCACCCATCAAACCTTGTATGCGCTCATTCATTCCCGCCAGTCCAAAACCTTCTGCCGTGACGGTCGGGTCAAAACCCACGCCATCATCCTCAATATGCAAATAGAGGAATTGTTTGTCTTGTTTCACACTAATGGTTACGCGGCGCGCGTTCGCATGTTTGGCAATATTGGTTAAACATTCCTGCACCACGCGGTATGCAGTAATAGATACCGCTTCATCAATGGGATCAATGTTACTTGCGATATTCTGAATAATGTTGACGTTTCTGCAACGTTGACGCCAGTGATGTACCAGTTCACCTAAAGCCAAACTGAGGCCTAATTCATCCAAAGCGCGAGGCCGTAAACGCTGCAGAATCTCATGCACCATGTCCATCATTTGACGTGTTACGCTGCTAATAGCACGTGCACTTTCTTTTGCTACGGATAATTTTCTACCATTCAATATTGCGCTAGCATCGACATGAATCGCCGTTAAATACTGGCCTATTTCGTCATGAATATCTCGCGCCAGGCTTTTACGTTCATCTTCTTGCAATCGGATTATTTGCTGCGTTAATCGGTGATTATTTTGCGTGCTACTTTGCAAAGTATCTGCCATCGCATTAAACTTTTGACCTATCGCGTGTAGTTCTACTTGCTTAAAGTCAGGTAGCCTGCTACTAAACTGCCCTTGTTCTATTTGGGTCAAAGCCTCTAAAATTCTATCGACTGGTTTAAATGTATATTTCACCGCGATATAAACCAACACGTTGATTAACACAAAAAATACAGCCGCTAACACAAGTAGACCAATGGTGTCATCCCATACTTCTGCAATCTCATAGCTTGGGTCTGGCGTCACCACTAGTTCGCCGACATATCGTCCACTCAATATAATATTTCTTGTTTGCTTTTGCAATTCCGTGCCTGTCAAACTCATCGCATTCACAAACCATTGTGGCGGGACGTTACCATCCAAAACTTGTCGTTTTACACGGTTACTTTCACGTAACCTACCGTTAATATCATAAAAATCGATTTTTAAATGACGGATATTATCTAAACTTTTCAACTTAAAAATCGAATCATTTCCGTCGCTGTTAATCCAACCAAAATCAGAGGAATAATGCAGAATTTCAGCATCCAATAAATGTAATGCTAAATTTGCGGTCGATGCAACCTCTGCACGCACGTCTTCGCTTGCGTTTTTCACGACAAAAATTGCACTTGCACTTAACAGCACAAGCAGCAAGCAGGTAATCATCAAATTTAGTTTAAGCTGAAGACTCATAATGAGCACATTTCCTAAGAATTACGTATAGTATAGATTTTGATGATTTCCATCACGGGATAAACTCCCGAATATGAGTCTATCTGCTTGCAGTGAATTCCTGAATAATAATCTATGTGTAGGTGTTACTTTTATGATTATGCAAATTACGTTATTTAAAACTCACTAATTTTGTGCCAAGCTGAATTATGATGAATCCTTGGTAAAATTATCACTAAAAACCTTGCACATTGACCGACTCAGGAAAAGTCCAACTAAAGGGTGTAATCAATTAGCTGATACTCTAATACAACATTGCTCAAAGCATCCAAAACTGCCGTAACTTCCAGCGTCACGTTACTACTGTCGCGTACTTTTTTAGACAGGAATTCATGCAAAGCTGAATGTTGGCTAGCTTTTCTGATATTGAGCTTAATTTTTTTAAAAACTTAGCTTTAAGAATAGTTAAATTATCTTTCACTCCATGAATAACGACTTCATATTTGCCAAGATTATAAATCTTGCACTCAATAGCTCAGAGTTGCAAAACTATGTGGCTGCTTTGTCCCCCCATTGCGGAAGTTCATCCCTAATCGACGGATGTTTAAAATTGGTCGAAAGTGTCGATTATGAGGGTCTGCTATAGAGAATTGAAATTCAAGAATCAAGCAAATCAACATATTTCAGATTTAACTGAAATATCTCTCAAACTTCTAGCAAACAAAACTTCACGAAGCCGCGAATTTACACTGAGTTTGAATAGGTGAGGTATATAGATTGTTTTGACTTGGGCTAAACACCAAAGGTCAATTTTAAGGAGTTAGGGAAATAACTGAAAAACTTGGGCCATAATTGGGCCATAATTGGGCCATGAATGGGCCACAGAAAAGCTAAGTTAGTAATCACTATCTTGGGTTGGCTTGATAAGTATGGTGCGCCCGGCGGGAGTCGAACCCACGACCTGGCTTCGGAAACTGTATTTTTTGATGTATGTCCTCAGCAATTATATTGATTTAATGTATAAAAAATTACATTAAATCAATAAATACAATAAGTTACATTATTGCATTCGTGACATTTAAAATAATTTAATGTAATCTATGTTGCAGTTAGACATACTTAATTACTATATGACTCGTTACAATTGGGAGTGCTAAAACCTGATTGCCAAAAAGCTGCCATTCACAAACTTATACTCAATCACAATTTGTTGATACTAAAACCACAGGCTAAAAGACCTCAATGGGGGGACGAAGCTGCCGTACGATTTAGCCACATCTACTTCCGCATCGGGCCCATTTGAGACTGTCGCCAATCTTTATCAATAGGCAACTAAGTGGGCTTGAAGCAGTCATTTAGTTTACTGCGTCTAATGAGTATTTTCAGTTACAATTTTACAAGCCCAATGGGAGCTTAAAAAATCAGTGCATTTAAGGAACGTTCAAATTTATACGGAAAAACTTCTCAAGTAATGATATAAGATAAATTATCTTATGAACACAATACATCGCCGTCATTTTAAATTAGCCTTGTTACCAGGCTTGGTGTTTATCAGCACGCTCGCTCGAGCAGCAACCTACTCATTGCCTGCAGGCATTGGCACTGCGCCATTTAACGCCTGTAGTTTCTCATCCGGCACTACCTACAATTGCACAGGTGACCTCAATTTTGGAAATGACGACACCATCAATATCACCTCACCCATAACACTTAACCTCATCAACGGTTCATTAAGCGCAGGAAAAAACTTTACTATCAACAGTAGTGGCGGTGATTTCAACATCAATGCCCCTTTTGGGAGCATCAATATTAATGACAATTTTACAGCTTCAACAGTCAATCTGACTGCTGGCGGAAAAATCGATATTAAAAAAAATGCAACCATTACAGGCAACCTGACAACGACAAATCTTAAATTAGGCAGTGGTACTAAGGTATCTGGCAACTGCACGCCTAACAACGCCCAATGCACACCTGCTCCAGTGCTATTTGCCGAATATCGTTTTGATGAAAAATCATGGAATGGAACTGCGGGTGAAGTTGTTGATAGCATAGGGAGCTACTCTGCCGCAGCCGCCAGTTTAAACGCCACCAAACCCACGACCGCAAATGCAACACCAGCAATTTCAGGAAATCCTGGCACTTGTAGCTACGGTCAATTTAATCGAACAAATAAAGATTATGTAGCGCTAACATCAAACTTTCCCAATTTAGGCGCAAGTGGCACAGCGTTTGCCATTACGGCATGGATTAGAACTACCGACAATACAAAGCCAGGTCAGCGCATTTTTATTGACGATCAGCAAGATAGTGGTGGATACGGGATTAGCCTTGGGGATGGTGGAACCGGAATCCTGCGCTTCTTTTCACGAGGAACGCCATCGGCTTTAATTTTAGACACAGCAAATGTTATTGCCAATAACACTTGGTATTTTGTAGCCGCAGTTGCCGACGTCCCTAACAAAACTAAACGTATTTATGTCTACAACACCTCTGGCACAGAATTGGCAAATGTAAATAAAAGCTGGACAGAAAGTAGCTTTGGGGCTGATGCAGGGATGGCTTCAATTGGCGGGGAGACCAATTCGGCGAATGAAAATAACAATGCATTTGGTTTTTCCGGCAACATTGACGAACTTCGTGTTTACCAAAATACATTAACTGCTACCCATCTTTCATCGATACTCCAAAGCACACATTCCTGCGCCTCAGCATTGCATCACGTCAGGCTTAACCATACAGGCGCCGGCGTAACTTGTGCCGGCTCAACCGTCACGGTCAGTGCTTGCAGTAGCGTTGATACTGCTGGATCTTGCTCAGCGTTAACCAGCGGCCTCAGTGGAAATGTTATTGCTGGCACACTCTCTGTGCCATTCACCATTGCATCTGGCAGTAGTTCAACCACAGTGACTATTCCAGTCACAACGCCACAAACAGTCACGTTATCCACTAACGGATTGTCAGTTACGCCAAGTAACATTTCAACCTGCTGGAACGGTAGTTCGACCAGTTGTAGCCTTACTTACAGTGACTCCGGCTTAATATTCGATATCCCAAACCATGTTTCAGAAGTGCTGCAGACTATCAATGTGAGTGCTGTGAAAAAATCAGATAACAGCTTGGCCTGTACGCCAGCCTTTTCAAGTATTAGCAAGAACCTGACCTTCAAGTGTAGTTACTCTAACTCCATCACAGGCACCCTTCCAGTTCGTGTGAATGGCGCCGCGCTTAATGCGACAAATAACAACGCAGCAGCTTGTGATGCCGGCGGCCGTGCGGTGAGCCTAGCGTTTAATGCCAGTGGTGTTGCTAGTACAAACTTTCAGTATGCAGACGTTGGTAATATGTCACTCACGGCAACCTACACTGGCTCAGGTGCCGATGCTGGCCTAAGTATGACAGGCAGTGACTCCTTCATCGCCGCGCCTAAAGACTTTGCATTTAGCGCCATCACCGCCGCATCCATTAAAGCCGGTAATAACTTCAGTGCAACGGTGACAGCGCGCAACAACGCGAACAATGCCACGCCAAATTTCGGCAAAGAAACTGCGGCAGAAGCCGCGACTCTCAGTTTTGTTAAGTATCAGCCAACTGGTCCGGGTGCTGTGAATGGCAGTTTTTCCGGCACATTAGACGCATTCAGTGACGGCGCAGTCACTGGCAGCAACCTCAACTGGAGCGAAGTCGGCACGATAGACCTCAACGTCACACTGGCCAGCGGTAATTACCTCGGCTCTGGCTTAACTGCAATTGGCTCAACAGGCAATACTGGCAATGTTGGGCCCTTTATTCCAGACCATTTTGATACGGTAGTCACACAAGGTTGCAGCGCTGGCGGTTTTACCTATTCTGCTCAACCATTCACCATGCAAATCACAGCACGTAATCTCAGTGGCGGTAAAACATTCAATTATGATGGTTCAATCAATACCACGCCAAACTTTGCAAAGTCCACGGCACTTTCTGATGCCAATGCGGTAGCTGGCGGCAGCCTAGCACCAAGCAGTATATTCTCTACCTCTTACACAGAAGGAGTCGCAACGGCAAGCCCCACATTTACTTTTGCCAGTGCCAAAACAGCCCCAGCAACCATTAAACTACGGGCTACTGATACTGATAGTGTCACATCTTCAACTACCGAAGGGATCGCTGATATTCGTAGTGGTCGCCTGCGCCTGCAAAATGTCTATGGTTCAGAGTTATTAACACTGCCGGTGCCTTTAGAAGCGCAATACTGGAACGGTACTTCGTATATTAGGAATCAGTTGGATAGCTGCACTGTGGTACCAGCTTCTAGCATTGCTATGGGTAATTATAAAATCAATCTATCAGGTAGCCCCACCTGTGAAACTCAGCTAGGTTACTCAACTGGTACTGGTACATTTATCAATGGGGTTTCAAAATTTTTACGATTAACTAAGCCCGGCGTAGGCAATAATGGTAGCGTGGATTTAACGCTCAATCTTATTACGGTTATTGGTAACAGCTGTAATGCAGCGAGTCCGAGCGCTGCAACGGCGGCAGGTATTCCTTGGTTTGGCACTAATCCTGTATCACGCGCGACATTCGGCATTTACAAGACCCCTATTATCTATTTTCGTGAGAACTTTTAATGTGATATCTATACATTGCAATCAGTTAAGCCATAAAGTTTAATACGGTAAATATTCTCTGCTTAGGTTTTATGGTGAGTAAGGTTGACCGTCGCCTTTGGGGATTTAGTTGCCTAACTTCATTAATTGGCGAATGGCTAGTTGCGGCTACGCGGCTTAAAGTCTAATTGCCGCGAAGCTGTCATTCACTCAGAAAAAACTGTACTGCCATAAACCAGCCATTCACAAACTTATACTCAAGCTCCATTGTTGTTGATCAAAATTAATGATATGAGACGGCAACGGGGGGACAAACCAGCCGCACAGGTTTTACCCATCTACTTCAGCAATCAGCACATAGCGGTCGTACTCTAAATGAATACTGGAACAACATCTACATCGCTATTCATTAAAGAAAATTACAGCGAATGTAGTCAATCAATAATTTTTAACATCTGGCAACTCTGTGGACAAAACTTTTGTTCTGTTCTTGAATTATAGGACAATATTGACGAGTATTTCGTGAACTAAATGTAGTATTTATTTGCCTATGGGTTAAGATGAAAAATAAAATGAATTTACGTATACATCATTTATTTCATATTGGGTCTTTGACTTTTGCGTTGGCTTTGTTTTTATTCTCGCAGTCAAGCATCGCCTTGGCCGATGGGTCGATTTGGTATAAAAATAGTGATCCACTAAATACTGAATTGCTCGCGCCGTCCGCAATTCCTGAAGCCTACTTAGAAGCTAATACCTGTAGTGTCATTAACTACAGTAATGCACTATGGACATCACCCGTTTCAGTAGACATATCATAATGTCGAAATTGAAACGGAGAAATGACAATGAAGGGTATCAGATATACAGATGAATTTAAGGTTGAAGCAATCAAGCAAGTCACAGATCGTGGC
>Ga0247840_10002557_pt1 | contig 32277 bp, 27 predicted proteins | sample LaCruzMarch2015__FD_192404 | JGI IMG/M metagenome (GOLD analysis project Ga0247840, IMG submission 192404) | Freshwater microbial communities from meromictic Lake La Cruz, Castile-La Mancha, Spain - LaCruzMarch2015_17m | ecosystem: Environmental > Aquatic > Freshwater > Lake | place: Spain...
CTTGCGCAATGGGCAATATCTGCTGGTCCGCCCGGTAGGAGGTTTTGAATTGACCGTTTTCTCTGTAGAACATGTTTTTCTCTCAATTTTTAAAATAGTTCATACGCGGTCAATGATTTTTTCGCCAAACAGGCCTTGCGGACGGATCAGCAAGAAGCCCAGCGCCAGCACATAGGCAAACCAGATCTCGATCCCGCCGCCCACGTAGGGCCCGAGGTACACCTCGGACAGCTTCTCACCCACACCAATAATCAGCCCGCCCACAATGGCCCCAGGCACCGACGTCAAGCCCCCCAAAATCACCACCGGCAAAGCGCGCAAGGCCACCGTGGTCAGCGAAAACTGCACGCCCAGTTTGCTACCCCAAATCATGCCGGCCACCAAGGCAACCACACCGGCCACACACCAGACAATGACCCAGATGCGGTTCAAGGGGATGCCAATACTTTGGGCCGCCTGGTGGTCATCGGCCACCGCACGCAGGGCCCGGCCGGTGGCGGTTTTCTGGAAGAACACGCTCAACAGCGCCACCAGTGCGGCCGCGATCACAGCGGCATACAGATCTTCGTTGTTGATCAGGATGCCGCCTTCAAACGCGCTCTCCAAAATCATGACCGGATCTTTGGGCATGCCAATGTCGATCTTGTAGATGCTGCTGCCAAACAGGGTTTGACCCAGGCCTTCCATGAAGTAGGTGATACCCAGCGTGGCCATCAACAGGGTCGTGCCCTCCTGGTTGACCAGGTGGCGCAACACCAGCCGCTCGATCACCCAGGCCACCACAAACATCACCACACCGGCCCCCAAAAAGGCCAGCACGTTGGCGGCGATCGGGTCCGTGATACCGGCGTACAAAGGAATCCACTCGGCAAGCCGGGCCATCGCCAGCGCGGCGAACAGCACCATGGCGCCCTGCGCAAAATTGAACACGCCAGAGGCCTTGTAAATCAAGACAAAGCCCAGCGCCACCAGCGAATACAGCATGCCGGCCATCAGGCCGCCCAGCAGTGTTTCAAGAAAGAATGCCATTTTTTGAATTCCTTAATGACTGGTGCCCAGATAGGCACTGATCACTTCTTCGTTGTTGCGTACTTCTTCGGGGGTACCGTCGCCAATCTTCTTTCCGTAGTCCAGCACCACCACGCGGTCGGAGATGTCCATCACCACGCCCATGTCGTGCTCGATCAGCACCACGGTGGTCCCAAACTCGTCATTCACATCGAGGATGAAGCGGCACATGTCCTGCTTCTCTTCCACGTTCATGCCAGCCATGGGCTCGTCCAGCAACAGCACCTGCGGCTCCATGGCCAGGGCACGGCCCAAGTCCACGCGCTTTTGCAAGCCGTAGGGCAGTTGGCCCACAGGCGTCTTGCGGTAGGCCTGGATTTCCAGAAAATCGATGATGCGTTCCACCGCCTCGCGGTGCTGAAACTCCTCGCGCTGGGCCGGACCAATGCGCAGGGCCTGCAGCAGGATGTTGCTCTTGATCTTCAGATTGCGCCCGGACATGATGTTGTCCAGCACGCTCATGCCCTTGAACAGCGCCAAGTTCTGGAAGGTGCGCCCAATCCCCATCACCGCGACCTGGTGGCTGTCCATGTGCCCGAAGGTTTTGCCACGGAAGGTGATGGAGCCCTGCTGCGGCGTGTAGACGCCGTTGATGCAGTTCAGCATGGAGCTTTTGCCCGCGCCGTTGGGGCCAATGATGGCGCGCACCTCGTGTTCACGCACATCAAAGGAAATATCGGTCAGCGCCTTGACCCCGCCGAAACTCAGCGAGATGTTTTTGACGGCAAGAATGACCTCGCCAATTTTTTTAGTTGCCATGGTGTTCAGTAAGGTTCAGGCAGCGGCCTTGACGGGCGCAAATGTTTTGGCATCGTCCAGGCGCAGCGTGGCGCTCACGCTGCCGGTGCGTCCGTCTTCAAATTTGACCAGGGTTTCGATGAACTGCGAGGTCTTGCCGCCGTACAGGGCGTCAATCAGGGCGCCGTATTTTTCGGCAATGAAGCCGCGGCGCACCTTGTTGGTCCGCGTCAGCTCGCCGTCGTCGGCGTCCAGCTCCTTGTGCAGCACCAGGAAACGGCTCACCTGCGAGCCCGCCAGCATGGTGTCCACGCTCAAATCGGCGTTGACCTTTTCGACGCACTCTTTGATCAGTTGGTAGACCTCGGGCTTTTGCGCCAGATCGGTGTAACCGGCATACGGCAGGTTGCGCCGCTCGGCCCAGTTGCCCACCGCGTCAAAGTCGATGTTGATCATGACGCAGACCTTTTCACGGCCGTCGCCATACGCCACCACTTCCTTGATGTGGGGGAAGAACTTGAGCTTGTTCTCCACATATTTAGGGGCGAACATGGCTCCGTCGTTGGCACCACCCTTGATGCGGCCCACGTCTTTCACGCGGTCGATGATCTTGAGGTGGCCATGCGCATCCAGAAAGCCCGCGTCACTGGTGTGGTACCAGCCATCGGCCGACATCACTTCGGCGGTGGCCTCCGGGTTTTTGAAGTATTCCTTGAGCAAACCGGGCGACTTCACCAGAATTTCGCCGTTGTCCGCCACCTTGATCTCGACCCCCGCGCACGGCACACCGACCGTGTCGGCACGGGCTTCGTGGTCGGGCTGCAGGCAGACAAACACAGCAGTTTCGGTCGAGCCGTACAACTGCTTGATGTTGATGCCAATCGAGCGGTAAAACGTGAACAGGTCCGGGCCAATGGCCTCACCGGCGGTATAGGCCACACGCACCCGGCTAAAGCCCAGGTTGTTGCGCAAGGGGCCGTACACGCACAGATTGCCCAGCGCATACAGCACGCTGTCGGTCAGGGAGAGCGACTTGCCATCCATTTTGTCCGGGCCCACGCGCTTCGCCACGTCCATGAAGTAGTGAAACATGTTGCGCTTGAGGGTGCCAGCATCTTCCATGCGAATCATCACGCTGGTCAGCAGGCCTTCAAACACGCGGGGTGGCGCAAAGTAGTAGGTGGGGCCGATTTCTTTCAGGTCGATGGTGACCGTGGCGGCCGACTCGGGGCAGTTCACCACATAGCCACAGGCCAACCACTGCGAATACGAGAAGATGTTTTGCCCAATCCAGGCCGGGGGCAAATAGGCCAGCACCTCTTCGGCGTGGGTCAACTTGTCGAAGTCGGCACCGGCTTTGGCACGGTTGAGCAAGCTGTTGTGGGTGTGCACCACACCCTTGGGGTTGCCGGTGGTGCCGGAGGTGAAGAACATGGCGGCCACGTCATCGGGTTTCGCCTTGTTGATCTCGGTCTTCAAAAACTCGGGGTGCAGCGCAGAAAACGCTTGGCCAGAGGCCAGTAATTCGTCCAGCGAGGCCAGGCCTGGCTCATCGTAATTGCGCAGACCACGGGGATCGTCAAAGAAGATGTTGGAGATTTGCGGGCAGCGGTCGCGAATTTCGAGCAGCTTGTCCACCTGCTCCTGGTCTTCGGCAAAGGCAAAGCGCACCTCGGCGTTGTTCAGGGGGTAGATGCACTCCAGTGCCGCCGCGTCCTGGTACAAAGGGATTGGAATGGCGCCCAAGGATTGCACCGCCAGCATCGTGGCGTACAGGCGCGGGCGGTTGGCGCCCACCACCACCATGTGCTCGCCCCGTTGCAGACCCGCCTGGTGGAGGCCGGCGGCCAGGTTTTGCACCATCACCGCCAGGTCGGCCCACGACAGCGACTGCCAAATGCCGTATTCCTTTTCACGCATGGCGGGCGCGCCGGGGCGGCCACTGGCGTGCTGGAGTAAGAGTTTCGGAAAAGTCGTTTGCATCCCGGGTCCTTGTTGCTATGGAGGCGATTATTGGCCATAAGTTTGACGCCAAGTTGTCATTTGAACGACAATTGAGGCGTTTCTCAGTAGGTGTTTTCCCTTCACTTATTCTTAACTTACGCAACGATTGCATGCAAACCGAACCGTCGATCCACCAGCGGCGGCGCGTCCTCACAAGCGCCGAACTCGAAGCCATTCCGTGGCTGCAACTGCTGTCGCCCCAGGAGCGTGAGCGCGCGATCGATGACCTGAAAATCACCGAAGCCAAGCCGGGCGACTACATCTGCCGCATGGGCCGCCCGGTGACCTATTGGTTTGGCGTGGTGGGCGGCCTGCTCAAGATGAGCAGTGACACCGCCGAGGGCCAGACCATGACCTTCACTGGCGTGCCCCCGGGAGGCTGGTTTGGCGAAGGCACCGCCATGAAACGCGAAACCTACCGCTACAACATCCAGCCCCTGCGCACCAGCCTGGTGGCCGGGCTGCATGTGGACACCTTCCACTGGCTGCTGGACCACTCCATCGGTTTCAACCGCTTTGTGATGAACCAGCTCAATGAACGGCTGGGCCAGTTCATCGCCGCCCGGGAGATTGACCGCCTGAACAACCCCGACATCCGTGTGGCCCGCAGCCTGGCGGCCCTGTTCAACCCGGTGCTGTACCCCGGCGTCGGCGAGGTGTTGCGCATCACGCAGCAAGAGCTGGCCTACCTGGTGGGCCTGTCGCGCCAGCGGGTGAATGAAGCCCTCACGATCTTGGCCGCACAGGGCTCAATCCGCGTAGAGTATGGTGGCGTGCGGGTGCTGGACCTGCAAGCACTGCGGTCGCACGTTTTTCAAGCCAAATAGGCCTCTAGCCCCCGTAAAATATGCGCAAGCAGCTACTAAATTTATAGCAAAATGACCGATACTCCAAAACCGCCCCCCACCACCTTTCGCCGCGCCGCGCCTCCGCCCGCCCGCGCCCACATTCCGGCCGGTCAAACCAACACCGCAGCCTTTGGCGCAGGCGGCACCCTGCGGCTGAACAAGCGCATGGCCGAGCTGGGTTTGGCGTCACGCCGCGAGGCCGACGAATGGATCGGCAAGGGCTGGGTCAAGGTCAATGGCGTGGTCGCCACCATGGGCATGCAGGTGCTGCCCAACGTGCGCATCGAAATCGACAAACAAGCCCAAGGCCAGCAGGCCAACCAGGTCACCGTGCTGATCAACAAGCCCATTGGCCTGGTCAGCGGCCAGGCTGAAGACGGCCACGAGCCCGCCATCACCCTGGTGCAGCCGCAAAACCGCTGGGCCGAGGACAACGCCCGCTTCTTTTTCCACGGAAGCCAACTCAAAAGCCTGGTGCCCGCCGGGCGCCTGGACATTGACTCCACCGGCCTCTTGGTGCTGACGCAAGACGGCCGTGTGGCGCGCCAGCTGATCGGCGAAGACGCGGTGATGGAGAAGGAATATCTGGTGCGCGTGGCCTACACCGGTGTGGCCAACGAGGCGGCGGCCAATTCGCCCGCCGCCACCTACGGTGGCAAGCCCACCCAGCTCAGCCGCATTGACGACGACGACCCCATCACCACCAACGTGCAGGCGGTGTTCCCCCCGGCCCTGCTGGCCAAGCTGCGCCACGGCCTGAGCCTGGACGGCCAGGCCCTGAAACCCGCCAAAGTGACCTGGCAAAACCCGGAGCAACTGCTGGTGGTGCTAACCGAAGGCAAGAAACGCCAGATTCGCCGCATGTGCGAGCTGGTGGGCCTGAAGGTGGTGGGCCTGAAGCGGGTGCGCATCGGCAACGTGATGCTGGGCAATCTGCCGGTGGGCCAATGGCGCTACCTGGCGCCGCACGAAAGGTTTTAGGCCCTAAGCGCCGCCCATCGGCACGGTGTCTTCAAAATTGGGCGGCGGTGGCTCGCCATCGCCACCGGTGTCATCGGAGGCTAACAACTCTTCCCAGCGACCCCAGGCGGTCTCCGTGTCGCTTTCCACCACGTCAGGTTGCGGCAACGGGTCCAGCAAGGGGTCGTATCGCTTGGTGGTGGAAGGTGCCGGCACTTGGCTGTCCGTATCAATCGGTTTCATGGTCTCAAATCCCCTACTCCTGCATTTTCCCCGAATGTATCCGATCTGTCCTAATTTGGTGCCATGTGCGCTAAATTTCCCCGGCTCTTGAAAGGCAAGCCCATCGCCCATAATTGCGGGTTGAGTTGAGCCCGTCACTCTGGGCGGGCGCCTTTTTTATTGAAACTTTTCACCACCCATGACCAAACAAACCCTTTCCTTCCAGGCCGAAGTTGCCCAGCTGTTGCACCTGGTCACCCACTCCCTGTATTCCAACAAGGAAATTTTCCTGCGCGAGCTGATCTCCAACGCGTCAGACGCCTGCGACAAACTGCGGTTTGAAGCGATCAACGACGGCGGCCTGTATGAGAACGACTCCGAACTCAAGGTCAAGGTTACCTTTGACAAAGATGCCAAGACGCTGACCATCACCGACAACGGCATCGGCATGAGCGCACAGGAAGCCATCGACCACCTGGGCACCATCGCCAAGAGCGGCACCAAAGACTTCGTCAGCAAATTGAGTGGCGACCAGAAGGCCGATTCGCAATTGATCGGCCAGTTTGGCGTGGGCTTTTACTCCGGCTTTATCGTGGCCGACAAGATCACAGTGGAAACCCGCCGTGCAGGGATGAAAGAGTCTGAGGGCGTGCGCTGGATCAGCGGTGGCGCGGGCGATTTTGAAGTTGAAACCATTGACCGTGCAGCACGCGGCACCAGCGTGATCCTGCACCTGCGCGACGATGCCATGGACTATTGCAGCGCCTGGAAGGTCAAAGGGATCATCGCCAAGTACTCCGACCACATCAGCCTGCCCATCCTGATGGAAAAGGAAGAATGGAAAGACGGCGAGCTGATCAACCCCAGCGACGAGCAAGGCGGCCGCCAGCCCGGTGGCATGGTCAAAACCGGCGAATGGGAAGCTGCCAACAAGGGCAACGCCATCTGGGCGCGCGCCAAGAAGGACATCACCTCCGACGAGTACAACGAGTTCTACAAGCAGATCAGCCACGACTATGAAGCGCCGCTGGCCCACACCCACAACCGGGTGGAAGGCAGCACCGAGTACACCCAGTTGCTCTACATCCCCGGCACAGCACCGATGGATTTGTACAACCGCGAGAAATCGGCGGGGGTCAAGCTTTACGTCAAGCGCGTCTTCATCATGGACGACGCCGAGGCGCTGTTGCCTACCTACCTGCGTTTTGTGAAGGGCGTGGTCGACTCCGCCGACCTGCCACTGAACGTGAGCCGTGAGTTGCTGCAGGAAAGCCGCGACGTCAAAGCCATCCGCGAAGGCTGCACCAAGCGCGTGCTGGGCATGCTGGAAGACCTGGCCAAAAACGATACCTTGCCTGAAGCCGCCGCGTCTGCGGATGGTGTCACTGACGTCGTCAGCGAAGAAGACAAGGCCGAGGCAGCAGCCAACGCCGGCAAGTACTCCAAGTTCTACGCCGAGTTTGGCGCGGTGCTGAAAGAAGGCCTGGGCGAAGACTTTGCCAACAAAGACCGCCTTGCCAAGCTCTTGCGTTTTGCCTCCAGCACCACGGACACAGTCACTGTCGGTTTTGCCGACTACAAGGCGCGCATGAAAGAAGGCCAGGAGGCCATCTACTACATCACCGCCGATACCGCCTCTGCCGCCAAGAACAGCCCACAGCTGGAAGTGTTCAAGAAAAAGGGCATCGAAGTATTGTTGATGACCGACCGCGTGGACGAGTGGGCGCTGAACTACCTGCACGACTTTGACGGCACACCGCTGCAGTCCGTCGCCAAAGGCGCGGTGGACCTGGGCAAGCTGCAAGACGAGACCGAGAAGAAGGCAGCAGAAGAAGCCGCGGAAACCTTCAAACCGCTGCTGGCCAAGCTGAAAGAGGCGCTCAAAGACAAGGCCCAGGACGTGCGCGTCACCACCCGCTTGGTGGACAGCGCCGCCTGCCTGGTGGTGCAAGACGACGGCATGAGCACGCAGCTGGCCCGCATGCTCAAGCAAGCCGGCCAAGCCGCACCCGACGTAAAACCGGTGCTGGAAGTGAACGCTGAACACCCGCTGGTGAAGAAGCTGGACGGCTCGGTGCACTTCAACGACCTGGCACACATCCTGTTTGACCAGGCGCTGCTGGCCGAAGGTGGCTTGCCCGCTGACCCAGCCGCCTATGTGAAACGGGTGAACGCGCTGCTGGTGTGATTTTTAGGCGTCAAATAAGGCTCTAGCCCCCGCAGGTACTGCGTAAACAGCTATTAAATTAATAGCAATTTACCCACCAAAAACCCCGCAAAGCAGAAAGATTTGCGGGGTTTTTGTCTTTTTATGGGCTTGTAGACCGCTCCGCTGGCGATGCCATCGAAGCCTCAATGGGTATCCGGGCGAATACAACGTATGTCAAGACTGAGTAACTGCGCAACGCCCAACCATGGGCGGTCTGCCGTCATCACTGGCGCCTCAAGTCGTTGCGCCACAGCCAGGCACAAGCGGTCGCCTAAGCTTAAACCGATGGTTCGGGTGGATTCGCGCATTAAGCCTGCCCGGTCGCCATCTTCGGCCTTGATGTCAATGACGCTATAAGCCAAGTCAGACAAGATGCTTCGTATGGCATCTGCAGTGGCACCGCGATCCAGAGCCTTGGCAATGACTTCAGCATGATTGGCGGCGCTCACCAGGCAGTGGTGGTTTTGCAAGGCTTGTTTCACCAAGTCTTCCCCCGGCTCACCTTGCAAAAACGCAAGGATGGCCGATGCGTCCAAAACCAAAACACGGCTCATTGCGACTCCGCTCGACGCTCTGCAATAAGTTCATCCGCCAATGATGGGGAATTTTTCGGCACATAGTGCTGGAAAAGCGCCTGTGCTTTGCCGAGTTGCGCACGCCGGGTGGTTGCGACCAGTTCTCCGTCCCGTACGGTCCAGATCAGTTGGTCACCGTCTTTGATGTCGAGTTGCAAGCGCAGTACTGCGGGAATCACAACTCTGCCATTGGATAGGTTGGAAGTGATGTTCATGGCAATAAGTTCCAATAGGTAATATTTGCCATATTACTTGATTGTTAAAGCACAAGCCAGCTTTTCAAGCACTCAACCCAACTAGCCTTCACAGCAAGCTGGCCGAAGGCGGTATGCCCGTCGTCGATCTGACAGGCGGGGCAATTTTTTGGGCAATGCAAGACCAACGTCAACAAACACCATCAAAATAACGCAAGGAGGAGTTCAATGCGCGCCCTGGCCCTGACCCGTCACTTTTGGTGGCTATCCCTGATGCTGGTTCTGCTGGCCGGCGGGGCATTGGGCTTTTTCGTGCGGGGACTGGCAGTCGCCCAGCTGGAAAAAATGGCGGAAGACCGCAACCAAGGCATGACGCAGGTTTTCCGCATCCTGCTGGCCGATGACATTCATGGGCTCTTGCATAGCCCGTTGGCCCAGGCGGCAAGCCCACCGTCCAAGACCCTTCCCATCGTCTCGTTTCAAAGCAAAATTGGCCCCGTGATACACGACTCCGACGTGGTCAAGCTCAAGCTCTACAACCTGCAGGGCATCACCATATTCTCCACCGATGCGACGCAAATCGGACAAGACAAGAGCGCCAACGCGGGCTACCTGTCGGCCAAAAACGGTGTGATTGCCAGCGAGCTGACCCACCGCGATCAATTCAGCAGCTTTGAAAAAGTGATGTCCGACGTGGACCTTGTCTCCAGCTACATCCCGGTGCGCGACAAGGGCCAAGTGGTGGCTGTGTTTGAGCTGTACCAGGACGTCACCACGCTCATGCACCGCATTGAGCGGTCTTTATTGCAACTCGCCGGGGTGGTGTTCGTGGTGTTGGGCTGCCTGTACTTCATCCTTTTGCTGATCGTGCGCCGCGCCCACCAGGCCCAACGCGCGCAAGAGGCCCTGCTCGAAGACGCTAACCACCAGCTGGACTTGCGCGTGGCGCAGCGCACCCAGGAGTTGCGCCTGAGCGAGGCGCGTTTTCGCAGCCTGAGCAACATGTCGTCCGACTTTTACTGGGAAAGCGATGTGCAGCACCGCTTCACGCAACGCACCGTCAGCAAGCGAGAAGCCCTGGATGTGCACTTTCAACTGTCGGCCTTTTTGGGGAAGCTGCGCTGGGAAGTCCCGCACATTGCCCCCAATGAAGTCATCTGGCAAGCGCACCGCGCCGTGCTTGACAGCTTTGCAGCGTTTAGGGATTTTGAAATTTCGCGCCGAGGTGAGCAAGGCCAGATTCACTATGTGACTGTCAGCGGCGACCCGGTGTTTGATGAGGCGGGCCGTTTTACCGGCTACCGCGGTGTCGGATCGGACATCACCGAGCGCAAGCATGTAGAAGCCGATTTGCGCATTGCCGCCACCGCCTTCGAGTCGCAAGAGGCCATCATGGTGACCGACGCCGACACCAAAATCCTGCGAGTCAACTGGGCATTTGAAGAAGTGACGGGGTATGCATCGGCTGAAGTCGTGGGCCAAACGCCGAAGCTGCTCCAATCAGGGCGGCACGACGCGCAGTTTTACCGCGCCATGTGGAATAGCCTTGCGCGCACCGGTCGTTGGCAAGGCGAAATCTGGGACCGCCGCAAAAATGGCGATATCTACCCCAAGTGGCTCACCATCTCTGCCGTCAAGAACGACCTGTGCGTGGTGACCCACTACATCGGCACCCACTTCGATATTTCCGAACGCAAGAAGGCCGAAGAGCGCATCGCCGATCTGGCCTTTTATGACCCGCTCACCCATTTAGCCAACCGCACCTTGTTGCATGAACGCCTGAAGCAGGCCATTGCTGCCAGCCAGCGCGATGGCAGTTGCGGTGCAGCGCTGTTTATTGACCTGGACCACTTCAAAACCCTCAACGACACGCAGGGCCACGACCGGGGTGATGCCTTGCTGCAGCAGGTTGCCCAACGCCTGCTGACCTGCGTACGCGCAAGCGATACCGTGGCGCGCCTGGGGGGCGACGAATTTGTGCTGGTCATCGACAACCTGCCCGACAGCCCACAGGAGGCGGCCAACCTGACCGAATCACTGGGTCAAAAAGTGCTGGCGGCACTCACCCAAACCTACCATCTGGGCGACATTGATCACCACATCACCGCCAGCATTGGCGCGACGCTTTTCTGCGGTGACCAGACCTCACTCGACGAGGTGCTCAAACAGGCTGACCTGGCCATGTACAAATCCAAGGAACGCGGGCGCAACGCGCTGAGCTTTTTTGACCCCGCCATGCAGACCCTGGTGCTGGAACGCTCCGCGCTGGAGCAGGACTTGCGCCGCGCCATTGCGGAAAACCAGTTCGTCCTGCATTACCAGGCACTGGTCGGGCGGGACCAATGCGTCTCTGGTGCGGAGGCCCTGGTCCGATGGCGGCACCCGCAGCGCGGCATGGTGGCACCGGGCGACTTCATCCCCATTGCCGAAGAGACCGGCCTGATCTTGCCGCTGGGGCACTGGGTGCTGCAAACGGCCTGCCACCAACTGGCCAGCTGGGCCAAGCAGCCTGCCATGGCGCACCTGACACTGGCCGTGAACGTGAGCGCCCACCAGTTTCACCAGAGCGACTTCACCCAGCAAGTGCTGGCAGTGCTGGCACAAACCCAGGCCAACCCCGGGCAACTCAAGCTGGAACTGACCGAGAGCCTGCTGATCAACAACATTGACGACGTCATTGCCAAAATGAACGCCCTCAAAGCGGTCGGCGTGCGTTTTGCGCTGGACGACTTTGGCACGGGCTATTCTTCTCTCTCGCACCTGAGCCGCCTGCCGCTGGACCAGGTCAAGATTGACCGCTCGTTTGTGATGCAAATCGAATCGGACGACAACGCGGCTGCCATCAGCGCCGCCACCATCAGCTTGGCCCACAGCCTGAAACTCAGCGTGGTCGCGGAAGGGGTGGAGACGCAAGCACAGTGCTATTTCTTGAGCACGGTGCATCAATGCGATTTTTTGCAGGGCTATCTGCTGGCCCGGCCGCTACCGCTGGAGCAGTTTGAAGCTTTCCTCACGACCGGCTGAGACGGCGCACCCAACCAACCATCCGCAGTGACTTTTCTTTGCGCGCCCCAAGCAGAATGTTGCGCTATGCTCGCTGACCCGGCTGCTTACGTGAAACGGATGAACGCGCTGCTGGTGTGATTTTTTAGGGGCCAAATCGACCGCTAGCCCCCGTAGGTACTGCGCAAGCAGCTACTAAAAGTATAGTAAAGATCACCCTAGGTGCCCCGCACGTTTTATGACTTTGGGGCGTTTTTTGGTTTGCGCTATGCTTTGATGCAAATGCTGACCTCCACTACCCCTTCCGTGCCGGTGCTTATCCGGGAGCGTCGGTGGTGGCTCATTGTTTTAGCTTTGTGGGCGGCTACGGTGGGCCTGTCTCTGCGCTCCAACAACGCCGATGTGCGCGAGCAAAGCATTACGGTGGCCACCGAAGGTGCGCGCAACGTTTTTCGTATCGTGCAGATCGCACGCAGTTGGAACGAAAAGCACGGTGGCGTTTACGTCTACGACAACAAGGACCTGACGCTGGTCAACTCCGCACTTATGACCCGGCTGATTTCAGAGATGGCCACCAGCCAGATCGGGCTTGCCTTTCACTTGACTAGCCTGAACCCGCTTCGCCCGGAAAATGCGGCCGATCCTTGGGAAAAAGGCACTTTATCGGTTTTTGAAAAAGGCGTCGCCGAGGTGGTCAGTGTCGAGTCCACCGCTGCGGGGGATGTATTTCGCTACATGGCGCCGCTGCGGGTGTCGGAACCTTGCATGGCCTGCCATGCGCACCAAGGCTACCGGGTCGGTGACATCCGTGGCGGCATCAGTGTGACCCAGCCCTACGAAGCGATTGACGCCGCCACCCGCGCGGGTGTACGCCTGTCCACACTGACCCATGGAGGCGTATTTGTATTGGTGGCAGCGCTGGGTTGGCTCTTGCTGGAGTTACTGCGCAAGCGCTGGTTGGAGTTGGCCAGCAAATTTCAAGAGTTGGAAGACGCCCGCAGTGAACTGGTACAAAGCGAAAAGATGGCCTCTTTGGGGCGCATGGTGGCGGGCTTTGCCCACGAGATCAACACCCCGGTGGGGGTGGCGGTCGGGGCGGTATCCCAACACGAAGAAACGCTCAGGCGTATCGAGCACATGCTGACCCAAGAAGAGGTCAATGAAGACGCCTTGCGCGCCGAGCTGGCCAGCCTGCGCCAAGGCGGCGCCCTCGCCTTGTCCAACCTGCAGCGCGCCGCCAAACTGGTGCAGAGCTTCAAACGCACGTCGATTGACCAGACCTCTGAGGAGATCCGGGCATTCGCCATGAAAGAGCTGATCTCTGACGTGCTTTTTACCCTGCAAAACGTGCTCAAACGTCTGCCCATCCAGGTCAGCGTGGTGTGCGGTAACGACCTTCAACTGCACGGCATGCCAGGCCTGCTGGAGCAGTTGTTGACCAACCTGGTGATGAATGCCGTGCAGCACGCGTTTGACAACGGTAAACGCGCTGGCACCATCCAGATCGCGGCTAGCCTGCAGGCCGACCTGGTGCACCTGGTCTTCACGGACGACGGGGCCGGCATGTCCGCCGACCAGGTGGCGCGTGTCTTCGAGCCGTTTTACACCACGCGCCGTGGCGAAGGCGGCTCGGGGTTGGGGCTGTACGTCTGTTACAACATCGTCACAGCCCAGCTCCGGGGCACCATTCTGTGCGAAAGCACACCCAACGCGGGATGCCGTTTTGACATCCATTTTCCGGCGCAATTCGCCCCACCTCCAAGGTCAGCCGCATGAAATTAGTCCGCACCCCAAACGTGCCCGCCGCCACCCCACCCATGGGCCCCCGCCACACCTGGAAACTGCTGGTGGTGGATGACGAGCCCGACATCCGCGAGCTGACCCGCTTTAACCTGCGGGGTTTTCGCTTTGCCGACCGAGACCTGGAGATTCTGGAAGCCAGCTCAGCCTACGAGGCGCGCGAGCTGCTGAACCAGCACAAAGACATCGCCGTGGCCCTGGTTGACGTGGTGATGGAGACCGACGACGCTGGCCTGCGCCTGGTGGAATACATCCGCAAGGACCTGAAAAACCTGATGGTGCGCCTGATCATCCGCACCGGGCAGCCTGGGCTGGCCCCCGAGCGACATGTGATTGACCACTACGACATTGACGACTACAAGGACAAAACCGAGCTCACCGCAGGGCGCCTGTACACCACGGTGCGCTCCGCCCTCAAGTCCTACCGGGACCTGCGCACGATCGACCTCAACCGCATTGGCCTGGCGCAGGTGCTGGAAGCGGCGCCCGACATTTACCGCATCACCAACCGGTCATTGGACCAATTCTTCCAGGGGGTGCTGACGCAAATCGTGGGCCTGTGCAACCTCACTGACTCCAGCTTCATCTCCACCATGGGTGGCGTGATTGCCACCTTTGATGCACAAGACATCACCGTCCAGGCCACGTCTGGAAATCTGGCAGAGCAAGACCGTTTTGCCCAAATCCGGGCACAGTGTTCCGAGACGATTTTGACCGGGCAAGCGCCCGAAGGCCTGCGCAAGGGGGCCTATGTGGTGCCCCTGCTGGTGCAACGCAAGCCGGTCGGATTTATCTACATCGAACCCACGCATGACCTGAACGAAGCCGACCGCCACCTGATTACCGTGGTCGCCCAGCAGTGCTCCAGCGCGCTGGAGAACCTGCGCCTGCACATTGACCTGGCCCAGTCGTATGACCACATGATTGACATGCTGGCCACCATTGCCGAGTTCAAAGACCACACCACCGGCAGCCACATCCGGCGCATCGACAGCTACACCCGTCTGGTGGCGCTGGAATTGGGCAGCACAGAGGATGAAGCCACGGTGTTTGGCAAAGCCAGCCGCCTGCACGATGTGGGGAAAATCGGCATCTCGGACGCGGTGCTGTGCAAGCCAGGAAAGCTCGACGCGGCCGAATTTGCCATTATCAAGACCCACACCCACATGGGCGGCACGATACTGGCGCACGACCACTTTCTGGCATTGGCCCGCGAAGTGGCCTTGCACCACCACGAGCGCTGGGACGGCAAAGGCTACCCGGACGGGCGCCCGTCCCGCGAGTTCCAGTTGGTCACCCGCATCGTCACCGTGGTGGATGTCTTTGACGCGCTGGTGAGCCGGCGCCCCTACAAAGAGCCCTGGACACCGCACGATGCAGCGCAAGAGATCAAAAACGGGGCCGGCACGCAATTTGACCCAACCATCGTCACTGCCTTCATGAAATTATTCCAGGACGGTCGTTTTGACGCCATTATTGAAAGCGCCCAACACGAATCCACCCTGCCTGAAATAAATGATCAAATAGGCCTGTAACGCCCGTAGAACCTGCGCAACCAGCTATCATTTATATAGCAAAATATTCAACCTTACCCCCAACCCCACACATTATGAAAATTGCACTCCACACATCCATCCTGGGCGCTACCCTGCTGACCATTTGCCTGTCCGCCTCTTCCGTCTGGGCCCAAAACGCCGTGACCGAAGCTGCAGCCAAAGAAGCCGGCGCCGTGGTCACCCCCAGCGGCTTGGTATACCGCTCACTGAAAGACGGCACCGGTGCCAGCCCCACGGCCAGCGACAAGGTCAAGGTGCACTACCGCGGCACGTTCCCAGACGGCAAAGAGTTCGATAGCTCGTACAAACGCAACGAAGCCATTGAGTTCCCATTAAGCAACGTCATCAAGTGCTGGACCGAAGGCGTGGCCCGCATGAAGGTCGGCGGCAAAGCCCGGCTGACCTGCCCACCGAATATTGCCTACGGCGAGCGTGGTGCGGGTGGCGTAATTCCCCCCAACGCCACGCTGCTGTTTGAAGTCGAGCTGCTGGGCATTAACGGGAAGTAGGCGCTGCGGCAAACCCGGTGGGAATGGTTTCCACACTGGGCAGCTCACGCCCAACCGTCCAGGCAACCTTGCGGTAGCCGTTGCCGCCCAACTGGTGGTCAAGCACGGCAATGCCGCAATCGTGCAGATAGTCCAGTACCCACTCTGCGTTTTTGGCCCCCACATGGGTGGTCGAAAACATCTGCGGAAACATATTGCCCCCGCCATAAACGTAGGCGTGGCACCGGGCAGGTGGAATCGCCACGCCCACCAAGCGGTCAAACATGTCTTGCATGGCGACCTCGCCGTAGGCCGTGTTGTGTTCGTTGGCAGCATTGGGCCGCCCTACGTGCACGATGTGGCACATAGCCCCGACCGTGCGCCGTGGGTCGGTCAGGATCACACTGACGCAGGAGCCCAACAAAGTCTTCAACTGGTCCCCGGCCAGCCCCAGGGCCACATGGCCGGGCAGCAGTTCGATGGCCGCGACCTTGCTCCCGGATGTCAGGGGCGGATTGATGCGGCGTTCGGTGGCCATGGTCGTTTGCGCTGGATCGGTCGACCGCGCCTAGGCCGATAACCCATCGATATACGCCTTCAGACGGCGGACCAGCGTGGCGCAGGAGGCTTCGTCCAGCAAGAAGGCCAGGTAGCCACTCACTTGGCGGGCACTCAGCTCAAAATCAATCATCAGGGCCAGCACTGGCGCGCTGTCCTCGTCCACCGCCCCTTCTTTGTGGGGCGGGCCAAAAATGGTCGCGGCGCTGATCACACTCACCGTGGGCAAAGAGCCTTCCAATGGCAAACTGAGGGTGGCAGAAAGATTGGAAATCACCGCGTTCAAAATGATGTTACCCAGCTCCGCCATGGCGTCGGGGGCCATGTCAGCCAGCTGCGCATCGGGCAAATCCCCACCCACCATCATGCGCACCAGTTCCCGGCCGTTTTCTTCGGGAAACATGAGGATGGCCTCAGTGGTGAACTCACCTTCGTAGGTCTGGCGAATGGCGCACAACTGGCGCTTCTCAAGGTCGGTGTAATGGCTTTTTGCATGGTGCTGGCTGGTCAGCTCCACCACCGGAACCGACAAGGGCACCTGCTCGCCCACCAACTGGTAGAGCGCGTCGGCGGCAATCCCCACGCCGATGTTGAATATCTCTGTCAGAGCGTCCTGCTCCAACTCGCTCAAGGTCATCATGGGGCGAGCAACAGGTATTCAAGCGCCTGCTGCAAGGAGTTTTCGGTCGCAGGTTTGGCCACAAAGTTCAGCCGCAGGGAGGCCGCCAGCTGCCGGCTGCCCTCCTGGATGTTGGCAGTCAACATAACGATACGGATGTTGGGGTCACGCAGCAGCATGAGTTGTGCGGTCTCGAAACCACTCATGCCCGGCATGTTTACATCCATGGTCACATAGTCCGGCTGGTCACTGGCCGCCATAACAAGCGCTTCATCACCGGAGCCGGCCTCCTGCACCGTCCACTGCGGGCAATGCGCTGCAAAGAAAGCGCGGATGCGCATGCGGGACACTTTGCTGTCGTCCACAATCATCAGCTTTCCGGGCGTTGGGACTGCTTCTTGAACCATTTTTTCTCCTGACTTAGGGCAAATCGGAAAATACTAACACGCACAACACCTCGGTGGGCGTGCCTCCACCGCTATTCGCTGCGTCATTCCAGTTCGAGCAACAAATCCTTGGCGTGGATCACGTCGCCGGGGCGTACATGCACGGCGCGCACCGTGGCATCGCGCTCGGCGCTCAGCATGGTTTCCATCTTCATGGCTTCCATGGACAACAGGGGGTCACCCTTCTTGACTTGCTGCCCCACTTTGACCGCCACGGTGACCACCATGCCCGGCATGGGCGCGCCCACATGGCTGGGGTTGCCTTCATCGGCCTTGGGCTTGGCGTGGCCCGCGCCGACCAAGCCCGCCTTGGGCACACGCACCGTGCGCGGCTGGCCGTTCAACTCAAAAAACACCTTGATCTTGCCCTCTTCGTCCACCGTGTCGGAGCGGCCGGTCTGGCGCACCACCAGGGTCTTGCCCTGTTCAATGTCGATGGAAATTTCTTCGCGGTCCAGCAGGCCGTAGAAGAACGGCGAGGTCGGCAGCAGCGATACATCGCTGTACTCGCGCCGATGCGCGGCATAGTCCTTGAACACCTTGGGGTACATCAGGTAGGAGGCCAGATCGGTGTCGCTCACCTTGCGGCCAATCGCCGCCTCGGCCTCGGCGCGCTTGGCTTCCAGATCGACCGACGGCAGGTGGTCACCGGCGCGGCCCTGCATGGGCGCTTCGCCCTTAAGTACCTTGTGTTCCAGTGCCTTGGGGAAACCGTCTGGCGGAAAGCCCAGTTCACCCTTGAATAGCGAGATCACGGATTCAGGGAAGGCAATATCGCGCGCCGGGTTGCTCACATCGGCCGGTTTCAGGTCATTGGCGACCATGAACAACGCCATGTCGCCCACCACCTTGGATGTCGGCGTGACCTTGACGATGTCGCCAAACAGCACATTCACGTCGGCATACGCTTTGGAGACCTCGGGCCAGCGGTGTGCCAGCCCCATGGCGCGGGCCTGCTCACGCAGGTTGGTGTACTGGCCACCAGGCATCTCGTGGTTGTACACATCGGAGGTGCCTGAGCGCATATCGGCCTCAAACGGCACATAGGCGCGACGCACGCCCTCCCAGTAGTGAGACAGCGCCTGCATCGCGCCCAGATCCAGGCCTGGGTCCCGCGCAGAACCTGCCAGTGCGGCGGCAATGGAGCCCAGATTCGGTTGTGACGTCAATCCGCTCATGGCGTCCAGCGCGCCATCCACCGCATCGCACCCGGCGTCAATCGCCGCCAGCACCGACGCCGCCGAGATGCCGCTGGTGTCGTGGGTGTGGAAGTGGATTGGCAAGCCAACCTCTTGCTTGAGCACCCGCACCAACTCGGCCGCAGCGCGCGGCTTGCACACACCGGCCATGTCCTTGATGCCCAGAATGTGGGCACCGGCCTTTTCCAGTTGCTTGGCAAGATTGACGTAGTATTTCAAGTCGTATTTGCTGCGCTTGGCATCGAACAGGTCGCCGGTGTAGCACAGCGTGCCTTCGCACAGTGCGCCACTCTCAATCACGGCATCCATCGCCACGCGCATGTTGTCCACCCAGTTCAGTGAGTCAAACACGCGAAACACATCCACTCCGTTTTTAGCCGCCTGCTGCACAAAGTAGCGCACCACGTTGTCGGAGTAGTTGGTGTACCCGACCGCGTTGGAGGCGCGCAGCAGCATCTGGAACAGGATATTGGGCGTGGCCTCGCGCAACCTGGCCAAGCGCTCCCACGGGTCTTCTTTCAAAAAGCGCAGGGCCACATCAAAGGTGGCGCCGCCCCAGCATTCCATGGAGAACAGTTGGGGCAGCATACGGGCGTAGTGCGGCGCAATCTCCACCATGTCGTTAGAGCGCATGCGCGTGGCAAACAGCGACTGGTGCGCGTCGCGCATGGTGGTGTCGGTCAGCAGCACTTGGGGCTGCGCCTTCATCCAGTCTGCAAACTTGTTGGGGCCCAACTCTTTCAACAGGTCGCGCGTGCCTTTGGGGACCGGTGCCGCCAGATCGCACTGCGGCTTGATCGGTGCTGCCAGCGGCAATTGCGGCAGCACGCGCCCTTTCATCTCGGGGTTGCCGTTAATGGCCACCTCGCCCAGGAACTTGAGCAGGCGGGTGGCGCGGTCACGCCGCTTCTGAAACTGGTACAGCTCCGGCGTGGTGTCGATAAAGCGGGTGGTGCACTCGCCGCTGCGGAACAGCGGGTGCGCAATGACGTTTTCCAGAAACTGGAGGTTGGTGGCCAGGCCGCGCACGCGGAACTCGCGCAGCGCCCGGTCCATGCGGGCTGCCGCCTCATCGGGCGTGTGACCCCAGGCCGTCACTTTGACCAACAGGGAATCGTAATACGGGGTGATGACGGCACCGGCGTAGGCTGTTCCCGCATCCAGTCGGATACCAAAACCAGCAGCGCTGCGGTAGACCGCCAACTTGCCGTAGTCGGGGGTGAACCCGTTTTCCGGGTCCTCGGTGGTGACACGGCACTGCAGGGCGTGGCCACGCAGGGAGATGTCTTTTTGCATGGGGATGAACGAATCGTCATCGCCCACTTTGGCGCCCTCGGTGACACGGATTTGTGCCTTGACGATGTCCACACCGGTCACCACCTCGGTCACGGTGTGCTCCACCTGAATGCGCGGGTTGACCTCGATGAAGTAGTACTTGCCACTGTCCACATCAAACAAATACTCCACGGTTCCGGCGTGGCTGTAGTGGGCGGCGCGGGCCAGGCGCAAGGCGGACTCGCACAGTTCGGCGCGGGTGTCCGGGTCCATGTACGGCGCAGGGGCGCGCTCCACCACCTTTTGGTTGCGCCGCTGCACGGAACAATCGCGCTCAAACAAGTGCACCAGGTTTCCATGCTTGTCGCCCAGCACCTGCACCTCCACATGGCGTGCCCGGCGCACCAGTTTTTCCAGGTACACCTCGTCATTGCCAAAGGCCGCCAGCGCCTCGCGCTTGGCCAGCTCCATCATGGGGGCCAGATCGGCTTCGGTCTCGATCACACGCATGCCGCGCCCACCACCACCCCAACTGGCCTTGAGCATTAACGGGTAGCCCACCGTCAAGGCGAGCGCTTTGGCGCCTTCGATGTCGTCCGGCAGCGCGCCTGTGGCGGGCACCACCGGCACACCAGCGGCAACGGCCACGGCGCGGGCAGCCACCTTGTTGCCCAGCGTGCGCATCACGTCGCCCTTGGGGCCAATGAATGCAATGCCGGCAGCAGCACAAGCGTCGGCAAACTCCGGGTTCTCGGACAGAAAACCGTAGCCGGGGTGGATCGCGTCCACGCCAGCCTCTTTGGCAATGCGAATGATGTCGTCAATGTCCAGGTAGGCCTGAATCGGCTTCTTGCCCGCACCGACTAAGTAGGACTCGTCGGCCTTGAAACGGTGCAATGCAAAGCGGTCTTCGTTGGAGAAAATCGCCACCGTGCGAATGCCCATTTCGGACGCGGCGCGCAGCACACGGATGGCGATTTCGCTGCGGTTGGCGACAAGGATGCAGTTGATTTTTTTCATGAGGCAATGTTCCCAAACGGATGACAAGGAGCGGTGTGCCCCCGTGGAAACTATAGGGGAAGAAGGCTTGCGAAAAGCTGAGGTGTTCGCGCGCGCACTCCGGAGGGATGAATCTATTGCTTCGGTCTGACTTGCATGCTCTTCATCAGCTGCTCGACTGGCTTGACGCCTTGGCAATCGGCGCCCAGGTATTTCATCTGCGATTCACTTTGCATCGTATGGCGGCCACGGGCATCGGTCGTGGTCATGTCCATGCTGGAGGTAACGAGGTCACCACTGGTCACACTCGTCCCCCGCCCAGCGATGGCTCGGCCCTCGGTGTTGCAGTGGAGCTCAAAGGTGAGCGTGTTGCCGCTGCGCTCGAACTTGCTGGGCTCGCACTTCGCTTCCGGAGGCATCATGGGCTTGTCTTGCGCGGCCATCTCCGGACTGATACAAATCCGCTGCCCACCCGAGCCGGACATCGCTTGGCCGCCCAGCATCTGCTCCATCTGCTTGCGTTGGGCGGGCGACATTTTGGCCAGCTGCTCTTGCATCATGGCTTGGGCCGCCGCCATTTGGGGCGCCATGTCTTTGCCGTCCATGACTTGCTTGCCCAGATGCACTTCCCACAAGCCAGACTTCATGAAGGGGCCCGCATAAACCGCAGGCATAGCCAACAAACCCACAAGGATTACTGCAATTTTTTTCATGCTATCGCTCCGTTGGAAAGAGGAACTTGATCTTACGCCGACCAACAAAGTGCGCGCAGATATTTGGGTCGACGGGGCACTTCGACCAGAATTGCAGGAAGCCCACGCTTCAACCGCGGGCTTTATCCTTAGCCTTCAAACCCCGTGATTCGCGATCTGTAGCAGCAACGCCTCTGCCTGAAGCCAGTCCTCCTCCACAGAACCGCCCACGCCTTTGCGTGCCTCATACAGGGCATAGGCACCCCTGCGGATCGCATCTTCCCTGGATTCAAGGAAAGACTCGCCAGGCAAGCCGGTCGGCGAGTCTTCAAGCAGAGCGCAAAGATCTGCTTCAGTGGCGGACTCCTGAGAGTCCAAATTGCTTAGGGATTTACTTGCCATAGAGCACCTCAAAATCGTTGGCAGTTCCGGCGCGTAATGTGCCGGACACAGCCCCAATGTGCTCCCACAGACGCCACAGCATGTTGCGAGAAATCAACGTAGAGGTATACCGGTCAACACCCGCTCGGTACCAAAGTCGGCACTTAGTTCAGACTACCAGCGGGTCTTCCTGCATGGCTTCCATCTGCTCTTCCAGCATCTGCACTTGGCCCTGCCAGTAGTCGCTGGAGCCAAACCACGGGAAGTTGATAGGAAAGGCCGGGTCTTCCCAGCGCCGGGCCAGCCAGGCGCTGTAGTGGATCAGGCGCAGGGTGCGCAGTGGCTCGATCAAGGCCAACTCACGCCTGTCAAACTCGCGGAATTGCTCGTAGCCGTCCACCAGCGCGCCCAGTTGGCGCTGGCGCTGCTGGCGGTCGCCGCTGAGCAGCATCCACAGGTCTTGCACTGCCGGGCCGCTGCGGGCGTCGTCCAGGTCCACAAAGTGCGGGCCGGGCCCGGCGCTGGCAGCCGCGTCCAAGGGCGTCCACAGAATATTGCCCGGATGGCAGTCGCCATGCAGGCGCAGGATCTTGATGGGCTCAAATTCAGTGCCTTTTAGGCCTGTAGCCCCCGTCAAGCATGCGTGACCAGCTATTAACTCTATAGCAGATAACGATGCCCGCTCCCACGTCGACTGCACGTCCAGCGGCACTTTTTCGTGCTTAAGCAGCCAATCGCGCGAGTCAACACCGAAGGTTTGCAGATCCAACGCGGGGCGATGCACAAAGGGCTTGGCTGCCCCCACGGTGTGGATGCGAGCCAGAAAGCGGCCAATCCACTCCAGCACATCGGGGTCGTCCAGCTCGGGTGGGCGCCCGCCCCGGCAAGGGCTGACGCTAAAGGCAAAGCCACCAAAGTGGTTGAGCGTGGTCCCGTTCAGCGTGAGTGGCCCGACCACCGGGATTTCGGCGGCCATCAGCTCTGCCGAGAACGCATGCTCTTCCAGAATTTGCGCTTCGCTCCAGCGCTCGGGGCGATAGAACTTGGCAACCACGGCCGGGCCGTCTTCCAGGTGCAACTGGTACACCCGGTTTTCATAAGAGCTCAGGGCGAGCTGGCGGCCATCGCCATACAGGCCCACGCTGGCCAGCGCGTCCATCACCACGTCGGGCGTAAGCCCTTCAAAGGCGTGAAGTCCAGGGGCAGCTGCGGCGAAAGGTGAAGGTGAATCCATGGGCCCATTGTCGGCCCTAAAACGCTTATCCACCAGACGCCGCGCGATGAATCAGCCCAGGCCGTGGAGCACCAAGTTCCGGTTTTCCTGTGTTGATATTTCGCAAAGGCGATCTATTGTTCAGGCTCCAGACTTATCCATTCCGTTTGAAAGTTGAAAGTTGCGTAACCACCATGAACACCCCAACCCTTCCAAACAACAAAAGGCAACGAGACGCGCAGTTGCGCCCTTTAGTGGAACTTGACCCGAAACTGCTGGTGGACGGGACATTGACCGCCGAAGGCTTTTTATCCGCTGATATTGATACCGCAGGAAAGATGCGAGAAATGTGCCCCTATTGCAAAGACGCGCCCCTGCAGCTGGTCATCCGCCGCAAACAGGTGATTCGCTCGCACTTGCTTTGTTGCAAGTGCACGCGTTGCTTTGATGCGCTGCTTCCAGACGGGACCTCCGCCTTTTCCTTGTCCCACGTGCCCATCGACTAGCCCACGGGCTTGCCGTGACGGTCTTGGGGTCTAAAGCACCGCCAGCAAAGGCTGCAAGACGCTGGCGCCCAGTTTTTTGGAGCGCTCGCCATTCCAGCCCACCGCCGGGTCGGGCAGACCGGCGTTGTCTTTGAACGGCATCTCGATGGTGAAGGCCAAGCAGCCAAACTGCTGCGCGATCCAGTTGGTGGCCAGCGTGGGGTTGGCCTGGCCCGGCTCACAGAGGCCGTAATGGACCTCGTCCTGAAAATCCGGGCAGGTCGCCAGCCAGTGGGTTTTGAAGGAGTTTTCCTGGTCGGAGCGGTGCGGGCTGTAGCCCAGCGTACCCTCGGAACCCACCACAAAGTTATACGGCAAGCCCTCGTCGCCATGGGCGTCCAGGCAAAGGTCGACCCCGGTTTGCAGCATCTTCTGGCGCACCAGAAACACCTCAGGCGAGCGCGCCATGCTGGGCTCGGCCCATTCGCGGTTCAGGTTGGCACCCGCGGCGTTGGTGCGCAGGTTGCCACGCACCGCACCATCGGGGTTCATATTGGGCACCACGTAGAACACACAGCGGTCCAGCAACACACGGCTAACCGAATCTTCGGGGCTGAGTAGCCGCTCCAGGAACCCTTCCGCAAACCACTCGGCCATGGTCTCACCGGGGTGTTGGCGGGCGATCAACCAGACGGTTTTCTTTTGCGCCAGCGGTGTGGCACTGCTGGCGTCGGTGATGCACAACAAGGTCAGGTCCCGCCCTTCTACGGTGCTGCCCAACCGCTCCAGCGCCACATGCGGGGACATGGCCGCCGAGCTGAGCAAGTCCAGGTGCTGCTCGTAGCCATAGGGCTCAAAGTAGGCCAAGTAAACGCTCTGATTTTCGGGCGTCAGTCGCGCCGTCATCACCTGACCGTCGAACTGGGTGTCGATGCGAAACCAGTGCTGGCGGTCATGGCTTGCCACCACCTGGTAGCCCTCCCAGCCTTTGGGGTAGGCGCAGGCCCCGGCGTTCAAAAACTTCAGGGTGACGGGCAAACCGGCCGCACCGTGCAGGCAAAAATGGAACCATTGCGCAAAGTCCGCCGCGGTGTCTTTGCGGATGTTCAGCTGGATGTTGCGGTGGTCCTCCAGGCTCACCACCTCAATGGCACCAGAATCAAACTGGCTTGAAATGTGGAGCTGGCCCATGGATCTAACTTAAACGTGGCACACCAGGCGCGCCGCCCAGCTTGAACACACTCACCACCTGCTCCAGATGGGCAGCCTGGTCTTGCAGGGACTGCGCACCGGCAGCGGCCTGCTCCACCAGCGCCGCATTTTGCTGCGTAACCTTGTTCATCTCAGTAATGGCATCGTTCACGCGCCCAATGCCAGCCGTCTGCTCGACGCTGGCGGCGGCGATGTTGCCCATGATGTCCGTGACGTGCTTGATGCTGCTCACAATTTCGGTCATGGTCTCTCCGGCCTGGTGCACCAGGGTGCCACCGGCATCGACCTTGGAGACCGAGTCATCGATCAGCTTTTTGATCTCTTTGGCGGCATCCGCTGAGCGCCCCGCCAAGCTACGAACCTCCGAGGCCACCACGGCAAAACCACGCCCCTGCTCACCGGCGCGTGCCGCTTCCACAGCGGCGTTCAGCGCCAAAATATTGGTTTGAAACGCAATGCCGTCAATCACGCTGATGATGTCGACAATTTTGCGGGACGAGGCGTTGATGGACGCCATGGTGTCCACCACTTGGGCGACCACCGAACCGCCTTTGACCGCGACCTCTGAGGCGGACATAGCCAACTGGTTGGCCCGGCGTGCATCGTCCGCATTTTGGTTGACCGTGGCGGTGAGTTCATGCATGGAAGAAGCGGTGTTCTCCAGGGTTTCGGCCTGCAATTCGGTACGCACCGACAGGTCCATATTGCCGCTGGCAATCTCACTGGAAGCGGTAAAAATGGTGTCGGTGCCAGAGCGCACCTGCCCCACAATTTTGGTCAGGCTCTCGTTCATGTCGTTCAAGGCGGTCTGCAATTCACCCACTTCGTTGCTGGAGTTGACGACGATTTTTTGCGTCAGGTCTCCCGAGGCAATGCCCCGCGCCGCGCCCACGCCCAATTTCAAGGGTTGGGTGACCACGCGGTGAATAAACGGGTATATCAGCATCAACACCGGAATGCTGGTGAGGATGGCCGCCAATATCGACTTCCAGCGCTGGTCGGCCAAGCCCGCGTTAACCTTGTCCAGCGACACCTTCATGCTGACGGCACCCAACACCGTGCCTTCGGGCACCTGGTGGCACTGCGTGCAGTCCTTGCCCAAGGAGTTTTTCAGCGCCAGCATGGGGCGCACGGTCCGCAGGTATTCCCCTTTGCCGTCGGTCTCCACCTGCACTACTTCTTTGCCGTTTTGCATGACTTGCTGCTCCAGCGCGTCAGGGTTGGCGTCATCTTTGGCGGTGCCCGGCCCAAACGTCTTGCTGACGTTTTCACCCCGCAATACGCGCACATCACGAATGGAACCGAGCTGCTTGACCTGGTCCAGAAACACATCGCGCTGGGCCACCGTGCCGGTCACCATCATGCCGGTCAGGCCGGCCATGGTGGCGTTGTGCATGCTGAGGGAAAAGTCCTGCGCCTGCTCCAGCGCGGCTGCGCGCGATACGTAGCCCTGCCACACAATGACGCCCGACCACACGATGACCAACGCGATCCCGATGGTGGTTAGAAGCTGCACCCAGATTTTTGATTTAGCGCCGTTATTCATGTGAAGTCTTCCTGGTAAAGCAACGATATCCGGATATTACACTTGTGCGACATGGTGGCTCGGGCCATTACCCCACGCAGCGTCCGGCCGCCAATTGGCACACCATGCTGGCATCTGCGGCGCAGGCATGGGGCGGGCAATGCCATAGCCCTGCGCCAGGTCGCAGCCCAACTGGAGCAGCAGCACGCCATGCGCAATGGTCTCAACGCCCTCGGCAATTACCTCGCGGTGGAATGCACTGGCCAGGCCGATTACACCTTTCAAGATCGCCAGGTCATCGGGATCGTCCAACATGTCGCGCACAAAGCTTTGGTCGATTTTGAGCAGTTTGGCGGGCAGTCGCTTGAGGTAGGTCAGGGAAGAGTAGCCGGTACCAAAGTCATCCAGCGCAAAGGTCACACCCAGGTCTTGGCAGGCGCGCATGAGCAGCGATACCCCTTCCACGTCTTCCAGCGCGCTGGTCTCCAGCACCTCAAGATCCAGCCAGCCGGGCGCGATGGTGGGATGCAGCGCCAAAATCGTGCGCAATCGGTCCACAAATTTAGGCTGCTGCAATTGCAGTGCCCCGACATTGACGCTGACCGGAAGATCAAGCCCGGCTGCCCGCCAAAGCTCCATCTGGGTCAGTGCGGTGTCGATTACCCATTCGCCAATTTCGATGGCCAGCGGATGGTCTTCAATCATGGGCAGGAATGCAGCCGGGGGCAACAGGCCTTTTACCGGGTGCTGCCAGCGAATCAGCGCCTCGGCCCCCACCACTTTGCCGCTACGCATGTTGACCTTGGGTTGGTAGTGCAGCACGAACTCTCGCTCCACCAGGGCGGTGCGGATGCGGTCCTGGCTTTCGTGGTGGCCACGCAGATGGCGGTCATGCTCAGCATCAAAAACGTGGTAACGGTTCTTGCCCGCCAATTTGGCTTGGTACATGGACTGGTCAGCCTGGCGCAGCAACTGGTCGGCATCAATGTCATCGGTCTGCGGGTAAAAAGTAACCCCCAAGCTGGCCGACACCTGCATCGACAACTCACCCACCTGCACCGACTGCGCTGCGGCTGCCAACAAACGGGTGAGCATGGGCATGCTTGCAGCAACGTCGTCCAGATCGGTCAATACCGCGACAAACTCGTCCCCTCCAATGCGGGCCAGCGTATCGCCCTCACGCAGGGCTTGCTTCATGCGGCCGGCCAGCGCAATCAGCAACTGATCCCCCGCCTCATGGCCATGGTGGTCGTTGATGGCTTTGAAGCCATCCAGATCCAGATAGGCCACCGCCACCGACTGCCCGCGCCGCAGCGCCTGCGCCATGCCTTGGCGCATACGGTCGGCCATCAGGACCCGGTTGGGCAAGGCGGTCAGCGGGTCAAAATGGGCGAGGTGTTCAAGCTGCATCCGGTGCGCCTTGCTCTCGGTGATGTCGCGGATGGAGACATGGATCGCCGGCGCCCCATCGTAAACAATAGCGGTTCCCTGAACCTGCACGTCAATCGGCGTGCCATCAAGCTTGAGAAAGCGCGACTCCACCATGGGCACGATGGCATCCTGGTTATGGATGCTGTGCATACGCTGCACCTGCGCATCCAGAAAATCGGGGTGAATTAGCGCGGTGGTGGGTTTGCCAACGAGGTCTTTCGCATCGGTGGCCCCAAACAGCTTGAGGGCTGCCGTGTTGACGTACAGCACGGTCCCCAGGCGGTGCACCAATATGGCCTCTGGCGACCACTCCACCATGATGCGGTAACGCTCCTCGCTGTCTTGCAGCTGCGCTTTCTGTTTCATGACGACACGGCGCTCGGTGTTCAACCAGCGGTTTGACATCAGCACCCGAAAACCCAGCAAGGAAATCAAACCCAATACCAGCAGGGCCGCCACAGAGGGCCAGCGGTAGCGGGCCCACACATCCTGCAGGGTAAACCGGGGGGCTTCCTCGAAGGGCGGCACGCGCAGCTCTTTGAGTAAGTCCACCACAGGGCTGTAGTCAGCCGGCACGTTAAAGCCGTGAATCCCGATGGCGTGGGTTTTGACCGTATTTTCTTCAAGCAAAAACAGCGCCGCCGCCACCTTGCGCGCAATGTCAGGAGCGATATGGGGCAAGGCGGCGAAGGGCCACTCGGGGTAAAGCCGGGTCGACAACTGCAAGGAGTAGCCCGGCAAGTTCTGCAAATTCAACACCTTCATGCGTCCAGGCTCCAAGCGACCCTCACGCACCATCCCCTCCAGCACGCCAGTGCGCACAAAGCCGACATCGGCACGCCCGTCCCGCACCGCATCCACCACCTTGTCATGGGGCATGCCGGTGGAAAGCAGTGCTTCACCCTGTGGCAGCCGCAGCGCGGCATGGCTCATCTCAAACGCCTGCATTTGGTAGCCGCCAAACGAGTCCACACTGGTGACGGCGACGGTCTTCCCCTCCACGTCCGCCAGCGTATTGATGCCAGACTGCGATGCCAGCGTGAAAACCACGCCGCCGAATGCGGAGGACTGCCGTTCGTCCTCGTCCATCTCCAAGGTGGCCAGCGGCGCGGACAGGCCGCTGCGCTTGGCCAACAGTACATAGTGCCCGGGGTTGGTCAGCACAAAATCCAACTGGCGACTGGCCACGGCCAGCTCCAGCTCGGGGAAGTCGAACGCCTCCACGACAAAGTCCTGCTCCGGTATGGCACGCTTGAGCGCACTGGTCAGGGGCTGCCATTGCGCCTCGGTTTGGGCCTTGGGGCGAAACGCCAGCACCCCAATACGCACCGGCTCCGCAGCCCACGCCAGACTAGACGACAGCGCCGCGCCTGCCAGCCACGCAAACAGCAAGAGGAAACGAATAAGGTGATGGGCCAGGCTGTGCATACCTAGAATACCCGCGCGTCACGGGGCAGAAAATCTGCGCTGACAAAGTCGGCCAAGGCATCCGGGCCCCGCAGCAGACCGCCCTTGACCATGGTGTCCGACAACTTGCGGGCACTGACAAGCAGCAAAGGCGGCGCGCCCGCCAGCAGACGCAAATTGTGGGCGGAGTCTGGCAGCAGCAAGCCTTTGTAGGCCGAGAGCACCTCAGAAGCGGGCAGGCCAAGGCGGCCCGCCATCCGGTAAGCGGCGTCCTGCGGGTTGCGGGTCAGGTGGTCGAGCGCCCGGAAATGGGCCTCCACCAAATGCCGCAGGGCGTTTGCATGCGCGTAGTCCAGGCGGTCGTGGCGCATGGCAAGCACATCCACGATGGCGTTCGGGATTTGGCGGCTGTCAAACAGCTTGATGGCCCCGCTTAGCAACAGTTGGCTGGCCACCGGCTCATAGGTAATAAAGGCGTCGGCCTGCTTTGTCCGCCATGCATCGGGGTGCTTGTCCACCGGCAGTGACACGAGCTGAACATCGTTCGTCGTCAGCCCGGCGGCGAGCAAAATCTCGGAGAGCAGCAAGGCGGCCACGGAGCTTTGCTCCAAGGCGATCCGCTTGCCCTTCAAGTCTGACAAGCGCTTGATACCCGCACGCACCACCAGCATGTCGGCCCCCACCGAGGTGTCAAAAACCAGCACCGCAGTCAGGGGCAGGCCGTTTTCGCGCGCCTTCAGCATTTCATCCAGGGTCAGGGCAGCGCCGTCGACGCGGCCTTCGGCCAGCGCAGCAAGAGATGCCCCGGCATTGGCGGTTTCCAGCAGGCGCACCTTTTGCGAGTCCAGCCAGCCCTCATTACGCGCCAAAAACATGGGCTCGTAGCCCACCCAGACATGCGACGCGATGGCCACAGGTTTCCCCGACAACCACCCGCAGCCGGACAAGCTGCCGGCCAAAACGGTACCAACAACAGACCTGATCAGGGTTCGGCGGCGTGGCATGTACTAGAGCGCCTCGGGGCTGAAAAAACGGTAGCAATTGCGTCCGGCGGCCTTGGCCTGGTACATCGCGCGGTCGGCATTGGCGAGAATCTCGGTCGCAGTCTGCCCGTCTTGCGGGTATTGGCTGATACCAATGCTGGCGACCGCATGCAGGCAATAGGATTCAAATGGAATCTCGGGCTTCAGCGCTGCCAGCAGTTTTTGCGCAATGGTCGCAATCTGATCCTGGCTCGACGGATCATCCAGCAGCACGACAAATTCATCCCCACCGAGTCGGGCCACAGTATCGGATTCACGCGTGCTGGCGGCCAGCCGGGCGGCGACCGCTTGGAGGACTGCGTCGCCCGCGTCGTGCCCTACCTGGTCGTTGATCTCCTTGAACCGGTCCAGATCGATAAACAGCAAGGCCAGCTTTCGGCCACTGCGCCGGGCACGGGCCAAGGCGTGGTCCAACCGGTCCTGAAACAGCCGGCGGTTGGGCAAGCCGGTCAGCATGTCATGGCGTGCCAGATGCTCAAACTCCTGGCGGCTGTCCTGCAACTCGGCAAATTGCAGGTTGATCTGGTGCTGCATCTGGTCAAAGCTGCGCGCCAGCATTCCAAACTCGTCACGCCGCTCGATCGGCAACCCCACCACCTGGCCACCGTTGGCAAAGTGCTGCAAGCTGGTACTCATGGCGTTGATTGGTCGGGCGACGTAGCGGGCCAACAACACGGACAGGACGATGCACACCAGGCACAGTGCCGCCAAAATCTGTAGCATGGTGGCACCCAGTTGGTCGGACCGCTGCAGCACTGCCGCCAAGGGCTGGGAAACGCCCACAATGAAGGACTCTTCGTTGGAGGTCACCGCAACTTTTCGACCCAAAAACGCCAACACCACGGGGGTCTTGTCGTAGCGCCCGCTGCGTGTCTCGATCAGCACCTGGCCCACCTTGCCCGCCACCAAATCGGCGGTTTCGACAAACTCATCTTGCACCAGGATGCGACGACCGCGGTCAAAGCCAAAGGTCTGCGTAGGGTCGGGGTGAATCAAGAAGTCGCCCTGGTGGTTGACCAAAAAGAGTTCAAACTCTTTGGGCATGTCCGCCGCCAACTGGGCAAAAAACCCTTCCAGATCGACATTGACGACGACGACACCCAAGGCAACCCCCTGTGCGTTGGCAACCCGCGTCGCCAAAATAACGGCCGGCCGGCCCAAGCCCGCATGGGCACCGAGTTCATGGTTGATGTTGATGCGCGACAGATAGGTCGCACCGTCGGGCAACTTCAAGGTGTCATATACGTAAGGGTAGTGGCTTTTTTCCTGCAGGTCGTCGCCCTTGACGTCCAGCAACCCGTCTGTATCCCGATCCACCCGTACACGCTCCAGCCCATGATCATCGGCAGAAATCAAGCGCAGCTGCAAATAGCCCGGGTTGGCTTGCATGACCCCCCGAAAGAGCGTGGCCACTTGGTCTTGCGGCTCCACTTGCGGCTTTTGCAGGCTGGCAATGGCTGCGGGGTGGGTCGCCAATACTTGCAATGTGCGCGAAATATCTTCACGGGTCAGGCTGATGCGCCGCGCCAGCACCTGGGTGGAACTGAGTAATTCGTTTTTCGCGGCCTGAACCAGCAAGGCGCGGCTGGCCTGGTAGGCATAAAACCCCGTGACGCCCGCCGCCGTCAGGCCCACCGCCGCCAGCAAAATCCCCACCCGCGCCGCAATCCCGAACCGGACCATTCCACTCATGGCGCAAGCACCCGGGACATCCGGTCCCCCGACACAATGCGCTCCCACAGCAGGGTTCTGTGCGCCACATCCTCAACCGGCTCCAACCAGACCAAGCGGTCACCGGCATTGCGGGAAAGTGCGCGGGTGGTGGTGTTGGCCAGCCCCTGGCGGGCGAGCAAAGCGGCGCTGGGGGCGGGCTCCAGCAGGTAGTCGATCCAGGCCTGGGCGAGGGACCGGTTTTTTGCGCCTACGGTGATTGCCCAACAGTCCAACCAGGCCAACGCGCCTTCCTTTGGAATGGCGTAGCCGACATCCACACCAGCCTTTTTAACCGAGATTGTCCATTAGGAATTTGAAGGCTTTGGCGTAAGCCTCACCGGCTCCCCCGCATTCGCCCACAAGCCCTCAAACCACGGTCGTCGCTTGCGTGCTACCGCCAAGCGAAACGTCTGC
>Ga0247840_10002562_pt1 | contig 32237 bp, 27 predicted proteins | sample LaCruzMarch2015__FD_192404 | JGI IMG/M metagenome (GOLD analysis project Ga0247840, IMG submission 192404) | Freshwater microbial communities from meromictic Lake La Cruz, Castile-La Mancha, Spain - LaCruzMarch2015_17m | ecosystem: Environmental > Aquatic > Freshwater > Lake | place: Spain...
CTCAGTCTTCTTAAACATAATGCTGGTTTGAGCTGAACCTGTGGTATAGCGTTTCTCAGTCCCGTCTTCCATGACCGTTGCGGGATATAAGGTAATGTCCCATTGACCAGCGATTTCAGGCGCTGCAGCCAAGAGTTGGACATAGGTCGTCATATTACTGATCCCAACCGGGATCTCTCCATATCTAAATGAATTATAGAAACTGGCAGTCGTTAAAGGCATCCCATAGATCGTAAAGCTTTCAGCCATAAAACGAATGGCTTTGATGGCTTCTTCTGAACCGATGTTCGTACTAAATCCATCTTTACTATACAGAGTCGCCCCTTGATTAAATAGATAAGGTGCAGTAGCTAAGAAGCCTTTCATCCCACTTCCTGAACTTAATGCCGTATTGAAATTCATCCCATATCTTTGTAGTTCAGGTAAGATCTCAAGTATTTCATCCCACGTATGAGGGACTGGAATTCCTAAAGCAGCTAAAATGTCTTTTCGATAGAAAGTAACCCAGAAATCTTGGGTTTCAGGAATCGCATAGACTGAGTCATTGATGATGTAGGAAAGCAGAGCTCCTGGTGAATAAATCCCTATCATTTGATCGAAATCATCGAAACTTCTTAAATCATATAGTGCTCCACGTATCGCCAATTCATAAGGTTTATCTGTACTTACTCCTAAGGCAACATCAGGTTGGATGTTGGCCGCATTCGCTAAAACCAATTTACTTTCATTAGGCATGATCGAAAACTTGATTTTGATCCCTGTGGATGGGGTAAAGGTCTCATCTACCATCGATTGAAGCAAATCTACATATTGTCTTGGTCGATTGACCCATACTTCGATTTCATCTGGGGCTGCACCTATAGAGTCATAAGGATTCTTCGTAAAGGAGTGAATGAATTGTTTAATACTTTCGACTAATGAATTCCATAAAGAACTCTTTTCTGTTTTAACGATTTGATCAGGACTATACACAGTAAATTTATCGATGGCTAAAGGTGTTATTTGTAGTAAAGGTAAGACTGTACCTAAGAGCTGTGCGACAGAACCTGATCCCGTTGAGAATCTGTTCATTCGATTAGGTACTTTATTAGGTGATTGCGCTAAGAATCTTAAATTGTCTATGGCCATCTTATAAGACAAAGCTTCTGCGGATCCTTTAGATCCTAAGACATTTACGATCACATCCAAATCACTTTCTAAACGATCTGCCATAGAGACAAGACGATCTTGTAGATTAGGAATATAGTCGGTAATGATCCATTCTTTATAAGGATTATTTTGATTCCCTACCAATTTCTTGATTTCCAAAGATAGTTCGTTGATTTCTTTTAAAACCGCATCTATTTTTTGAATGGCAGAATTGTACGGTGACACTGTAGCTTCGATCGTAATCGTATTAAGACCTTTTTTCAGATAGAACTGATAAGGGTTCTTATCTTGATCCGCAAATACGATGTCCTTATAGGATTGTCCATATTTAAAAGGAAAAGCGTTAGCTTCTTCAAAAGGAACAACCCCATTGATCTTGATCTTACGATAGACAGTATAATTTGATTTTGTATTTTGAATCGCAAAGAAACTTAATTGATAAAGACCAGCTTGAGCTACACTAATTTCATAAGTAACCGAGGATCCACTTCGACTCCATGTGGTTCCTCCTAAGGTATTCATGAGTAAACGATAACTGTCATAAGGTGTCACATTTAAACTGCGATCAGTTGCGGTAACTACAGAAGTACTATTTCTATAACTTGGGTGTTCAGCTTCGATCGTTTGTTTAAAACCACTAGAAGCTTGACTATATAAGGCTTTATATTGAGCATAGCTTAGATATTCAGTTACGCTTTTTACACTAATATCTCCTAGATATAAAGGACTTACCAAACCTTCTAAATCTACACTATGTGTACCTGCACTTAAATATATCTTAAAGGGATAAGGTTCACTAAAATTTGGATCCCTTAGTTCATTTTTCATCCAAACACTACGTCTTTCTAAATTGATGTAGGTATCATTCCCATATCGATCAAGACCGAAAGTTTTCTCTGTGTCAAAGAAAGTATGAGGAAAGATAATACGTCTCATCTCATAGAAAGGATAAGCATTATCAATCTTGATTGAAAGTTCAGGGGCATTGATACTATGGACATCATTGGCATAATCAAAAACAAAGGTATAAAAACCTGTCTTTTCTATGACCAATTCAAATTGTGCATGGGTGTTGGGTTGTAGGATGATACTCTTATGATCATATAAAGCACTGATCTCATCGTTGACTAATGGTAAATTGAAGGCAGTCGCTGAGATAACTTGCTGATCATCTTTGGTTGTATTATCTGTAAGTTCTTCCCAGTCTTTTAATATCTCAGAATACTTTGGTTCAACCAAAGACTCCGCAAACACATTAAAAGCTTGTGAAAACAAGAGTAGGATAAGGGTTAAAGAGATAAGTAGTCCGCGTGTTGAGGTTTTCATAGTTTTTTAAAGTAAGGGAGGCATTGTGAACAATGCCTCCCACACATTATATCTTTTTTATTCTAAGCCTAAAGCAGCTTTAGCATCATCCAATGTTGTATTGGCGAAGGTTTGTAGCTGATTGGAGTAGTCTGCTAAGGAAACTGTTCCGTTAATGACATCGTACAAGACATCGCCGATAGAAGCATCGTCTCTGCCTTCATAAGCGATACCAGGTTTGGCAGTCCAACGGGCTTCAACGTAACCAGGGATAGCTTTAGCCAAAGATTCGACCAAGCTGTTATCCAAGTTATTCAAAGCAGCCAAGATACCAGGCTTGCTGCCGATGAATTCTTTATAGAGATCCAAGGAAGCGGTGTCAATAGCGACAGGCATCTTAGGAGCGCCAGTACCGGCAGCTTTTACTAATTTTACTTCTTCAGCATAAGCAGCAACTGAGAAGGACATCCATTTAGCAAAACGATAGGATTCTTTCAAATTCGCTGTGTCTTTGGAAACGACCATAACGTCAGCAACCAAAGCTTGTGTTCCACCAGGGATACCAACGAAGTCAAAATCGAAGGTAGCTGTTTCAGCGAAATAACCATATGACCAAGAAGCATCCCAACGTAAACCGTATTTACCTTTGGCCGCAAATTCCCACGGACCGCCGATAGCGGCTTGTTGTTCAGGATTCAAACCTTGCCAAGTATAAGGTTTCAAGGAGATGGCCTTGTTGACCGCATTCTTGAAGGCTTGAGAATCATAATTCATATGCATTCCATCAAAGCTGAACCACTTCAAATCGGAATTGATGGTATTTCCATACCAACCAGCCACGAATTCTTGTTCATCAAGACCCATGACTCCGTTTTCGATGTCGGTCAGATCAATAACAGATTGTTCCCAATCAGAGGCAGAAATGCCATATTCAGGAACATCAAGATTAGCAGCATCATACAAGTCTTTGTTGACCCAATAACCCATGATGAATTGAGCTGCAGGAAGCCCATAAACAGCGGTATTATAGGTAAACATCGCTTTTAATGCGTCGGAGACTTTTGCCCAATCTTTGTCACTCTTGACCAAGCTTGAAACATCAGCCAACCAACCGTTCTTAACATAGTTAGGAACATTGTTTGCCATAAAGACATCTGGTAATTCACCAGCAGCGGCCAAAGCCGTTAATTTGTCGTCCCAGCCCATTCCAGACATGTCAACGAATTCTACGGTGACATTAGGATTGGCTGCAACATAAGCAGCGACCAATTGACGTTGGATATTGTTTTCTTCTTCAGTACCCACGTTCCAGTTGGCATAGCGTAGTGTTACTTCTTCTCTCTTTTCGGCACAAGCGGTTAATCCTGCGAGTAACATCGCTACAGCCATCATCTTTACGAAAAATTTCATTAGTTCATTTCCTCCTTGAAATTTCGTTCTATGCTTAACAGATTTTCATCTGTAATAGCCTATAAAGTAACCACGATCGTATGCGTCTTATGATCTGCGAAGATCGGTAAGAGCGTTCCTTCAAATGCTAACCCATCGACGATAATTGAACTTACCCCACTGTTTTTGTGTTTTGGGTTATTCACTGTGATGTCGTAGGTCGCATTTCTATACACGCGTTTGATTTTGTATGAGTCCCATTTCTTTGGGATAGAAGGTTCTATGCGTAAGCCATCGAATTCAGGTCTTACGCCTAAGATCCATTGGGTTCCTACGCGATGAAGCCATTGTGAACTACCGGTATACCAGCTCCAACCGCCTCTTCCATAGTATTCAGAGAGAGGTCCATCGATGTTTCCAGGTGTCACATAAGGTTCAGCCTTATAGACATCGATGTCTTTACTTCGATTAGGTGGACAAATCTTACGATAAGCCTCATAAGCTTTCTCGCTTTGACCCATTAAACTGTAAGCCCATACTGACCATGTGGCAGCGTGTGTATAAACGCCACCATTTTCTCTCAGTCCCGGTGCGTATCTCGTTACATATCCAATATCAGTTCTTGGTGAGGTGAAGGCAGGATAATTAAGTAGAGTCCCATAGTCTTTTAATAAGTACTCTGAAACATTCTTCATGGCTTCTTTTAAGCGTTTTTCTTCAGAGATCCCAGAGATGACTGCCCAATTGTTGGGCATCAAGAAGATCTTACCTTCAGTATTGGTTTTAGAGCCTAATAGAAGCCCATCATCAGTGGTTGCTTGTAAGAACCAATTCCCATCCCATCCATATTGATTCATCGCTACTTTTAAGTTCTTGCGAACATCCTGACATTTTTCAGAGAATGCGATGTCTTTACGTTCAATAGAGAGCGGTATAAAGTTTTCTAAGATCAGATATAAGAATTCAGCGACCCAGAAGCTTTCGCCTTTCATGTCTGTCCCAACGGCACTCAATCCATCGTTCCAATCATGATCCCCCATCAGTGGGATTCCACGAGGTGAGAATCGAGTAAAGACTTTCTCTATCGCACGTTTACAATGACTATATAGCGATTCTGCAGGCCCATTAATATAGGCAACTTTCTCATCTAAGATCGAGAAGTCTCCTGTTTCTTTTAGATAGGCATCTAGGATAAACGGTAACCATAATAGATCATCTGAACAGTTTCCACGAGGTCCCCATCCTTTAATCGTAAACCACCAGTGTTCGACATCCCCTTCGATGAATTGCTTTTCTGCATGCATCAAGAGTTGTTTCTTCGTATATTCTGGTTCACTGACTAAGAAGATCTGTGAATCTTGAAGTTGATCGCGATATCCATAACCTGCAGAGACTTGATAGAAAGCTGATTTTCCCCATAAGCGACAGGAGATCGATTGATACTTCAACCAAATATTGGTCATAAGATTCAGCGCATCATCTGGTGTCTCTACGACTTCTGTATCGACGAAACGGCTCCAGAATTCTCCGACTTCTTTTAATGCGGAAGTAGCTGCTTTTTCATTGGTATAGCGTTTAATATACTCCAAGTGATCTTCTTTATCATCTTCAGCGATACCACAAGTAAACACGATCGTTCTAGAAGCATTAGGTTCTAGTTTTACATCTACCTGAAGTGCAGCAATCGCATCTCCAAATCGACCAGAACGTTGGGCTAATTTAGGAAGTTCCATCGCAACAGGTTCATTGTCGTTACGATACATCCCTAAGAAGCTTTCTTTATCGCAATCATAGGATTTTAATGCTTCACTACTCGACATCCATGCGGTATAAGGCCAAGAAGTATTGTTGTGTCTACCCTTTTCATCCCCAAAGCCCCATAGACATTTACGTGCAGTAACTGCTTGATGTTTTAGATCTACTGCAGTTTCTATGAAGAGCTTATGGAACTCTCTATGTTCATCAGGCGCAAAGCCCAAGGACCATTCACTATAAGAACTTAGATCTAGATTTTTAACGGTATTGGTTACATTGGTCAATTTGATCGTGAAGATCTGTACAGGGTCTTTAACACTGACAAATACAGTCATTTCTGAAAGGATCCCATTGATTTCTCGAGTAAATCGAGAATAACCTAAGCCATGCGCAACTTCATAGACTTTAGATTTACTCATGACTGGTTTTAATGATGTTGACCAGAATTTATGCGTATCTAGATCTCGAATATAGAAGTATTGGCCCCAATTGTCTTTAATGAGGTCTTGGAAAGAACGTGTGATACGGTTTTGACCCGCATTGCCTCTCCAACAATAACCACTACCATTCTGTGAGATCATCATCCCGAAATCTCCATTGGAGATCACATTTCCCCATGGACGAGGTGTAATGGGATTGGTGATGATGTATTCTCGACCATCAGCACTGAAATGGCCATAAGGATTCATAAAGTTTTTCATAAAAGTCCTCCTATCGTGATCTGTTGTTCGTCTTGATTGACCAAATGAACCACTAAGAAATCACCGTCTTTGATCAAGGTATGTGGATGAGATACATGAAGCTTTTGAACACCACTGAATTTGATCCAAGCTTCTTTGGCTGTGATGTTAAAGGTTAAAGTAGATGTGTTGTTCTCAATCAATTCTGCTGTACTGTATTCTAATATCACTCCATGATCTAGAATCAAACCTAATGGTAAGATCACACCTTGTCTTGCTTGTAGAATCAAAGGATGACCATCAAACATAAGTTTACCTAAGCGTTTGATCGCTAAGGTCTTTCGATATTCATCAAGATTCAACGCACTGAAGTAAGTGGTTTGAGATGATCTTCTTTCACTTAGATAAACACGATCATTTACGCTATATTTAGAGTTAAGCTTGACTTTGCTTAATAAGGAAGCCCACACGTCCTCTTTAAACAAACGTTCATTGTGCATCAAGATCCCCATCATATAGACTTGGCCCTTCCCAATAGACTTCAAGAAACATGCTGTTTCTTTGGTTTTACTACTTTCAAAGAAACCTTTAGTGTGTTCATAGATATGGAGTTCAGAGACATTGATAGAATCCCATTCATCATAATTACAGAAGGTCCAATACTCTACATTCTTCAACTTAAGTCCAAAAGCTTGACTTAAGATATTGCATTTCTCCCCATAATAATCCATGGTAGGGACTTCATTCAGTAAGACTAAAGTTCCTCCTTCAGTGACATAATCAGAAAGTTTTTGTTGAACCGAGGCATTCATCCAAGGCATACCCATAACGATCATAGTTTTGATTTGAGTAGGAATAGAAAATGTTTTCGTTAGATCTAAGGCATCATAGCTTATGTTATTGAGCGATAAGCTTCTTCCTAATCCAAAGAGTCCAACATCTCTAAGTGTTGTCAAACGATCTTTCATCGCTTGAGTCGCACTTACCCAATATTCAGTCATATAGATATCAGGATCAAATCCTATGGTTACATCAGATGCTTGTTTGCTCTCTAAGAAATCCTCACCTAAGGCATTGATACTTTTACCTAATGCTTTTATCGCATGGTAACTTGGGCGTAAGTTTCCTTTAATATCGATAGGAGCTTGCCAATCATGGTTTTTCCCAAATAAACCAGAATCATGCCAATTAAATCCACCTACAAACATATAGTAGTTGATCCCATTCATCCCATCAGCGATACATAATCTTGAATTAAGATCGATCGATGTCGGTTGTAAGATCGGATGATCGGTTTGAAAACCACCTTGGAATTCAGCAGAGAATAACGGTTGATCCGGATTTTGTAGGGAGGCGGTCAAGGCGTCAGCCATGATGATGTCCGTGAAGTTATCCATGACAAGATTACCAATATAGTAATCACCTGCCATAATAGCCCCATCGATTTCCATTGTATCTCTGAGTTGAGATAAGCCAATTGGATAACGTAGACCGCGTTTAGCATAATCCACTTGATCAAATCCGTGGACGTTAACTACGAGTGGAACATTCATTCCATACTTAGAAGCGCTGTCTTTTAAAGTCGATAAATAACGTTTAAAGAATTGTCGATTGAATAAACCATATTCATGATGAAGCGGTAAGGCATAGTCTCCTTCAAGCTTCTTGATTAGAGGAATACAATCTTCCCATGACGTGAGTGTTGTATGAAGAACCTTATTGGCTACTTGAACTGAACTATATTTATCTTTAAGAAAACTTAGGAAATAGGACAAGGTCAATTCAGAATAATCACCTTGATTAACGATCCATTGAAACATCCCAACTTCATTGTCCAATTGCATCATCACAATAGGTCCACCCTTATCGATCTGATAAGGCGCTAGGATTTCAAAGACCGCATTATACCAACGATTTACTTTTTCGAGATAAGTAGGATGCATATAACTAAAGATACGGGTATGATGAGGCTTTCCTTCTTGGGTCATTGCTGAAGCTTCAGGATAGTTATTGATCAACCACAATGGAATTCCATCCGTAGTTAGTTCGCTCATTACATAAGGACCTGGGCGAACCAAACAAAGCATGCCTGAGTCTTTAACCAATTGAATAAAGGTCTTTAAATCATTCTCAGGCCAATTTTTACCTGTTAAATCGATGTCGCCTTCACTTTTCTCATGAATCTGCCAGGGAATATAAGTAGAAACCATATTTAGACCGGCTTCTTTCATCTTATCGAGTCGATCTTTCCATTCATTTTTAGGTACACGGAAGTAATGAAGCTCCCCACCATATAAAAAAGTAGGTTTTTGATGAATTATGAATTTTTTATCCGCGATTTTAATCATTTGATCTCCGTATGTATCGTTTCATACTTTGCATGATAATTCGTTTCATCTGCCTACTTACAATTTTAGAATACACCATGTTTTTCGTTATGTAAAGGGTTTCATCTGCTTTTTTGTGTTTGTTATTGACATTTTACCTGAAAAGAACCACAATATTGTTAGATATGAATCGTTTCATACAATCGGAGCCATAATGACCACATCTAGACAAAAAGCACAGAAATTACTACAAAAGATGACCCTTGATGAAAAAATTGGCCAAATGGTCCAATTTGGACGAATCAAAGATAAAGAAAGAGATCTTATCGCTCAAGGTAAGATCGGTTCTTTCCTAAATAGTCGTAATGTTAACTTGGTCAACGAGGTCCAACACATCGCAATGGAGAAATCTCGCTTAAAGATTCCCCTTCTAATAGGAAGCGATATTATTCACGGTTATGTATCAACTTTTCCTATCCCTTTGGCTGAAGCTTGCTCATGGAATCTTAAGTTGATTGAAGAATCCTCAAAACACGCCATGACAGAAGCGTCTTCTGAAGGCGTTCGTTGGAATTTCGCCCCTATGGTAGATATCGCACGAGATCCTCGTTGGGGAAGAATCGCTGAAGGCGCTGGTGAAGATCCTTATTATGGTGGTCTCGTCGCTAGAGCTCGAGTAAGAGGTTTTCAATCTATTGGTAAAGATGGTTATCCAATCTCAGCCGCATGTACGAAACATTATGTGGCCTATGGGGCCGCAATAGGCGGTAGAGATTACAATTCTATAGATGTCTCAAAACACGAATTAAGAACGACTTATCTACCACCATTTAAAGCTACAGTTGAAGAAGGAGTCATGACCTTTATGAGTTCCTTTAATGATGTACTATCGCAACCAGGATCTGGTAATCCTTATACGATCAGAAAGATCTTAAAAGAAGAGTTTAAATTTAAAGGTTTTGTGGTGAGTGATTGGGAATCCATCGAAGAAGTGATCGCCCATAATGTCGCAGACAGTCGAAAATCAGCTGCATTAGTAGGATTAACTGCAGGCGTTGATATGGATATGCATTCTGGAGTCTATCACGATCATCTCAAAGAACTGGTCAAGAAACAGCCTCATCTTGAAAGCTTGATCGATGATGCAGCGCTCAGGATCATAACTGTTAAATATGAATTGGGTCTTTTTGAAAATCCTTATACAGATCCAAAACTTAAAGATAAGGTCATCCTCAATAAGAAAACAGTAGAGATGACTTTAAAGATGGCGAGAGAATCCATCGTCTTATTAAAGAATAACAATGTGCTTCCATTAGATAAGAAAAGCAAGGTGGCCTTGATAGGACCTTTCGCAGATGATCCTCATACTCCTATTGGTTGTTGGGGAGCTGCGTGTAACCATGAGAACACGATCACAGTCAAGAAAGCTTTCGAAAATGCAAATCTCGACTTTGAATATCGAAGTGGATGTCATGCAGTAGATCCCAAAAAGAAATGGATCGAAGAGGCTGTCTCGATGGCCAAAGATAAAGATCTAATCATCTTAACGCTTGGTGAAAACAATGATTTAAGTGGGGAAAACAACAGTCGTGCCTTCCTAGATCTACCAGGTGCACAATTAGAACTCTTACGAGCACTAAAAGCGCTTCATAAACCAATCATTACGCTATTGTTTAATGGTCGACCAATGACCATCCCAGAAACAGTGGATTTATCAGATGCCTTATTAGAAGTTTGGCACTTAGGATTAAGCAGTGGAACCGCCATCACAGAAACACTGTTAGGGCTCAATAATCCTAGTGGTAAATTGGTTACGACTTTCCCAAAAACCATAGGTCAGGTTCCTCTTTACTATAATCACAAGAATACTGGTCGTCCAAGTTTTAGAAGATATGTAGACTTTGATGTATCCCCATTATTTCCTTTCGGTTATGGATTAAGTTATAGTCAATTCGTTTATTCAAATTTAGAACTAAAACACTCTGTAATCGGAAAAAAAGAACCCTTAGAGATTAGTATTGAAATCTTAAATGATTCGGATGTCGAAGGGAAAGAAATCGTTCAAGTCTATTATAAAGATCTCTGTGCTCAAGTTACTCGTCCTGTCAAAGAATTATGTGCTTTTGAGAAAGTAAGTCTTAAAGCTCATGAGAAGAAAAAAGTCTCCTTCAAGATCGAAGCAACTCAATTTGGTTATTATACTGCCACGATGAAATTCATCGTTGAAGAAGGTGCCTTCGCCCTTTGGGTAGGATCCAATAGTCAAGAAGGTATCGCCTCTGAATTCAACATTCGATAAGACGCATTAAGCGTCTTTTCTTATGGGCTATGTTAGAATAAGAAGGAAAATAGGAGAACATTATGAAATTCGCAGTAGCCCTTATCGATAACACCCCAGCTTTCCACTTTGGGAAAACCAATGATTTTAAGATTATAACTTTTACTGAAGGAAAAATAGTCTCAACTGAAGAAATCCATGATGAAGTATCCGTTCATCAAGCACGTCCTCAATATCTTAAGAATCTTGGTGTAGAAGCTTTGATCTGTAATGGAGTTGGTTCAGGAGCGCTTGAACGTTTGGTGGCTTTAGATATTAAAGTCTATGGTTTTAATGAACTCTCAGTCGGTGAAGCGATTCACCAGTTTACCTTAGGTAAATTGAATGAAAACACGGATGTGTTTGAGTGTAAGTGTTAAGTTAATGCAACTTTATGCGATTGTAAAAACACAAGGTCGATGGTCCAATGGTAGTTCAGAAGCCATCTTAAGAAAACTCTGTGAGCTTATCGATCTCAAAGAAGTTTTAGTGTATACCTCAGGTAAACCCCATTTTCTTAATGATAAGCTTTTTGTCAGTGTTTCCCATTCAGAGAATTTAATGGTGATTGCTTTTGATTCATCAGAAATTGGGATCGATATTGAGAGAAACAGAGACATCAAAAAGGAAGTTATCGATCGAGTCACTTTAGATGAAAAGGATCCTTTATTCGATTGGTGTCAAAGAGAAGCCACGATCAAACTCCACAATGATCCAGAGTATCTCTTTAAGTCGGCACCTACTGACACATATTTCAAAACTGAACAAGTCTATGATGGATTTACCTGTGTGATTGCTTCAAAGAAACCTCTATCTAAAGTAAGTCTTTATCATCTCAAAGAGTCTTCATTATAAAAGCACTGTTCAAATCAACTCAGTGCTTTTTTTATATTGGATTCGATTTGATCATGGATCTTAGTTGCCATATCTGCATATGGGATATCTTTATAATCAGCAAATGGGATAGGTTCATCATAGATAACTTCTAGAGTATGTTTTAATTGTCCCATCTTATCCATCTCATGGGTATGTATTTGAGTTACAGGTACGATCGCGACTTTAGCCAAATAGGCAGGAAGCAAAGCACCTGGTTTAAAAGCGAGTAGTTCATTGCTTCTAGAACGAGTTCCTTCTGGAAAGATCAAGATAGATCGACCTTCTTTTAGCACACGAGCACTTTGTCTAAGCATCGTTACGTTCGCATCGAAATCTTCTCGTTTAAAGGTAATAAATTCGATGAGTCTTCCCCACTTACCAATCACAGGCAACTTTAGATTTTCTTCTTTAGAGATAAAAGTCATCGGATTCTTAGCCAAAGCCATTAGTAAGATAGGATCAAATTGACCTTGATGGTTACTTACATAATATACAGTTTCATTTTGAAGATCAGATCGATAAGTAGCCTTTGTCTCAATTTTCAAATAGACAAAAAACTTCTCACACCATCCTTTTAAAACAAACCATCGTTGATCATAAGTTCTGTGTTTTTGTTTAAGAGCTGAGATATAGACAGGAAATAAAAGAAGGGCGAATTTGAGCCATTGAATGAGCTTCATTTTATAGACCTACTTTGAATATAAGATCCCCACTCGCTACCACCTGTCCTCTTACACTGGCCTTTGCGCTCGCAAATCCAACAGGACCACGTTGTTTGGTTAAAGTGACTTCTAAACTTAAGACATCACCAGGAATGACTGGGGCTTTAAAACGAACATTCTCCATTCCCGCAAAGTAAGCGATCTTACCTTTATAGCCTTCTTGGGATAAAAGCAAGACTGCGCCTGTTTGAGCCAAGGCTTCCATGATAAGGACACCAGGCATGATGTGTTGTTGAGGAAAATGACCCATAAAATGCATCTCATTAGCGCTGACACATTTTGTCCCAATAACGGTTACGTTATCAGTGATGGATTCGATCGTATCTACCAGTAAAAAAGGATATCGATGAGGAATGATCTCTTGGATTTGATTTGAGTTATACAGCATCATTGACCCTCCCATCGTTTAAGTACGATGGAGGCATTATGACCTCCAAAGCCTAATGAATTACTCATGACGTATTTTAGATTCGCATTTCTAGGTGTATTAGCGACGATGTCTAGATCACACAAAGGATCTGATGTCACATGACCTATCGTTGCGGGTATGATCCCATCTTGTAGTGCTTTGACACAGATGACTGCTTCTACAGCGCCTGATGCTCCTAAAAGATGACCAGTAGAAGATTTCGTAGATGAAATAGGAACTTGATAGGCATGTTCTTTAAATACGTTTTTAACGGCTAAGGTTTCTGTTTTATCGTTGAGAGGAGTTGAAGTCCCATGGGCATTGATATAATCGATATCACTTACTTTGAGTTTCGCATCTTCTATAGCCAAACTCATCGCAAAGGCTCCCATAGAGCCATCTTCTAGTGGTGCAGTAATATGATTGGCATCACATGATGTCCCATATCCTACCATTTCACCATAGATGCGTGCTTTACGAGCCATCGCATGTTCAAGTTCTTCTAAGACCAAAACAGCTGCCCCTTCTCCCATGACGAAACCTGATCGATTCGCATCAAATGGAATGGAAGCGTGAAGAGGATCTTGACCTTCATGAAGAGCTCGCATGACCATAAATCCTGCAATACCTAAAGGTGTAATCGCAGCTTCTGATCCTCCTGCCAACATGACATCTTGATACCCATCTCTGATCTTATGGAAAGCTTCTCCGATTGCATTGGTCCCTGCTGCACAAGCCGTTACGATGGCACTACAATGACCTTGAGCTTGGGCATCAATCGCAACCTGTCCAGCCGCTAAATTGATCAAAGTCATAGGGATAAAGAAAGGTGAGATTCTTGATGGACCTCTTTCTTTTAGAGAATTATTCGCATTCTCTAAAGATTGAAGTCCTCCTATCCCAGAACCTATAATAACGCCATAGCATCGTTTATCTAGAGTTAGTGGATCCAGTACCGCATCCGTGATGGCTTGTTTGGCTGCGATGCGCGCAAAAGCAGTAAAACGATCATTGAATTTAAGTTCACGTGCACTAAAGTAAGACTCCATATCAAGACCTTTTACTTCTGCAGCCAACTTCGTTTTATATTCAGTGGTATCAAAAGCAGTAATGAAGTCGATACCACATTTACCTGCTTGAATAGAATCCCACAGTTCAGATACAGTGTTTCCTATGGGTGAAACGGCACCCATTCCGGTAATGACGACTCTTCTTGTCATGGTGTTACCTCACATGGCCATTCCGCCATCCACTTGGATGACTTGACCGCTGATATACGATGCCTTATCACTGGCTAAAAACAATGCACAATCTGCGATATCTTTAGGAGATCCAAATCTTCCTAAAGGAATCTGTTTAAGGATATTATTCTTAACTTCTTCGCTTAAGACATCTGTCATTTTCGTTTGGATAAAACCAGGTGCAATCGCATTGACCGTGATGTTTCTTGAGGCAAATTCACGCGCTAGGGATTTACTAAAAGCGATGATGCCTCCTTTAGAAGCGGCATAATTGGCTTGACCTGCATTGCCTAGGATTCCAATCACCGAAGACATATTGATGATACGTCCTGACTTCGCTTTCAACATATGTTTAGAGACATGAGAAACGGTATTGAAAGCGCCTTTTAGGTTGACAGCGATGACTTCATCGAAATCATTCTCTTTCATACGTAAGATCAATCCATCTTTCGTAATACCTGAGTTATTGATCAAGACATCGATCTTAGAGAAGGTTTCTATCGTTTTCTTAACCATATGTCCAACTGCCTCATAATTGGAGACATCACATCCGATGACTAAGGTTTGTGCCCCTAAGCTTTGACAGGCTTCACTTACCTCAAGGGCAGCTTTCTCAGAAGATGCATAATTGATGACCACATCATATCCAGCTTCAGCGAAGCTTAAGGCCAATTGTTTTCCTATCCCATTACTAGATCCAGTAATCAAGGCAACAGGTCTACTCATGTGTTAATTCTCCTTTGATTTTTTCTATTGAAGCTAAAGATTCTACTGAATAAACGACCACTGTTGGATCGATCTGCTTCATAAGACCAGCCAAGCTTCTTCCTGGCCCTATCTCGATGAAGGTATCAAATCCATCATGGATCATATTTTGGATCGTCTTGACCCATTGAACACTATTACAGATCTGTTGGGTCAAAGCCTCAACGAGATCTGTTTCTCTTTGTCCACTCACATTGAAGTAAACAGGGATCTGTGGTGAAACCAATCCCACATTGAGTAGATGTGATTTCAGTTGAAGTGATGCTTCATTTAATAAACTACTATGAAACGCACCTGATACTTTTAAAGGGATAAGACGAGTGATTCCCTTTTCTTTAAGGGTATTCTCTACTTCTCTTAACGCTTCAAGTTCTCCACTTAAGACATATTGAGATGGGGAATTATAGTTGGCGATCTCTACGATCCCCTTCTTATTCTCTTTTAAGGTTTCTAAGATGAGATCCAGTTTATCGCTTAAGACAGCCGTCATTGAGCTTGTCCCTTGAGGTAAAGCACTAGCCATCAATTGACCTCGTGTTCTCACCAATAGTATCGCTTGAGATAAACTGAGAGTCTTTGCGTAAGTCAAGGCACTGTATTCACCTAAACTTAAGCCTGCGACAGCTTCTGCCTTAAAACCTTCCTCATCAAGCGCAGATGCGATCGCTAAGCAAGTCACCAATAAACAGACTTGGGTATAGGCCGTATCATTGAGGACCTCTTCTGGTCCTTCAAAAGTGATCTTTTTTAAATCAAAATCAGTCATGGCTTGATCAAAGATGGCTTTAGAGGAGGCATAGTTGTCGTAAACCTCTTTACCCATTCCTACTTTTTGAGCTCCTTGACCCACAAATAGATACGCTAATTTCATACCATCACCACCTTCATCTCATTCATCAGTTCCTCAATCAACGCATGAACAGAAACGATCTTATCGATTCGATATCCATTGGTTCCAGTAAAGACCAGCCCATGATCGACATCCCCAGAGACCGCATTGATCAAAGCTTCGGTAATACAATAAGGTGTCGTCGCAGGTTTACACGGTCTAAGACAATTTACACATTGAATAGGTGGGATCCTTTGAGTTCTCATCAAGGTCACAAACTCATTTACGATCGCTCTTCCTGGATATCCAGAAGGACTGATCACGAAATCAATGTCTTCTTTCTTCGCACTAAGAAACATTTGTTTAAAGTTCTCATGGGCATCACATTCAAAGGTCGCGATAAAACGAGTCGCCATTTGAACTGCAGCTGCACCTTTTTTTAGAAAGGCTGCGATATCAGCTCCTGTATAGATCCCTCCAGCTACAACTAAAGGTATATTCTGACCTAGATCTTCCAAAGCTTTTTTACAATCCTCAAAAATCGATTCTAGAGTTTGTTCACTATGAGCTTTCAGTTCATCCCATGAGAAACCAAGATGACCTCCCGCCAAAGGACCTTCGATGATAATAAAATCAGGATATCTTAGGTAACGCTGAAACCATCTTCGACACAGTAAATACGCCGCTTTACCTGAAGATACGATAGGAGCTAAAGCTATGTCTTCATTTTTTATTAAGTTTGGCAATTCTAAAGGTAGACCTGCCCCTGAGATAATCACATCGATATCCAACAACCCGATCTCAGTTGCGTAACGATCATACTGTTGAGCTGCCACCATTATATTTACTCCTAATAGACCTTTACCTTGAGCAATTTCTCGTGCTTTTTTGATTTCAACTTTTAAAGCTTTGATGTTGGCTGTGAATGGATCACGTTTAAAATCAGGATCTCGATAACCTGGTTGGGCTGCAGAAATCACACCCATTCCACCCTCTTTCATCACATGGCCCGCTAAATTGCCTAAAGATACACCAATACCCATACCCCCTTGAATGATGGGAATATCTAAATGTTTCCCCTTGAAGTGGAGAAAACTCATTGAAGTGCCTCTAGTTTAGTGTTTAATAGTTTTGCCTGTTTCTTAGCGTCATTGACCATATTTTCAAAGATGGTCGCTAAAGGTTTGATTTCTTTAACCATACCCGCGATTTGTCCCATCATGACAGAGCCATTTTCCATATCTCCATCAAAGACAGCTTTACGTAAAGAACCTAAGGTCAACTTTTCGAGTTCTTCTCGATTGGCACCTTCTTTTTCTAACTTGATGTATTTTTGAGACATACTGTTTTTCTTGATTCTGACAGGAGCTGAAACAGATCTTCCTGTGACAACAGTATCTGTATCCTTCGCATCCATGATGGCTTGTTTATAGTTCATATGAACAGGACATTCTTCCGCAACCAATAAACAAGTACCTACTTGTACCCCAATGGCGCCAAGTGATAAGGCCGCATTGAAACCACGCCCATCCGCAATACCACCAGCCGCAATGACTGGAATCTTTAATGCGTCGACGACTTGAGGCACCAAAGCCATCGTCGTCAATTCCCCAACGTGACCTCCTGATTCAGTGCCTTCTACGATGACCATATCAGCTCCTGCTTGTTGCATACGGATCGCTAAAGCGACTGTAGGAACGATAGGAACCACCATAATACCTAGTTCTTTTAAACGAGGGATATATTTACCTGGATTACCTGCTCCTGTGGTAACAAGGGCTGGCTTTAATTCAGCGATGAGCTCAAAAATAGCTTCAGTGTGAGGATTCATCATCATCACGTTTACCCCAAAAGGTTTATCCGTTAATTCTCTACATTTTAAGATGGCAGCTCGTGCGACATCCGCTGGCCAAGCACCAGTCCCAATGATGCCTAAAGCACCACTATTACTTACAGCAGCTGCGAATTCAGCGGTGGCGATATTGGCCATAGCCCCTTGTACGATGGGATACTTGATCCCTAACATTTCATTTAACAACATGTTTCTTTCCTCCTAGAGTTCAATCAACGACGATGCCCAAATCAATCCAGCCCCAAATCCAACCAATAAGACATGCATATCTTTATGGATCAAACCTTTCGCTTTGGCTTGAGCGAAAGCGATGGGTATACTCGCAGATGAGGTATTCCCAAATTCATCCATATTCATCACAAATTTCGATAAAGGAAAATTCATTTTATCGGCCACATGGCCTAATATTCTCGCATTCGCTTGATGAGGTATGATCAAATCGATCTCATCTAATGAAAGATTACTTTTAAGTATTACTTGTCTGATCGCATCTTCAACCGCTCTTATCGCAAAACGGAAGACAGCTTGACCTTTCATTCGTAGATAAGGCGTTTCACCTTGAATGTTTTTAAGAGAAGCATTTAAGCTTAAGCCATCTGTAGATAAGGTATCTTCTAGATCACCTTGTGTATTGACAAAATGTGTCCAAGGACGTGCACTAGAAGAAGATGAAACTAAGAAAGCTCCTGCCCCATCTCCAAACAAGACAGCAGTTCCTCGATCGGTATAATCTAAGATCTTACTAAGGGTCTCGCTTCCTATGATCAAGGCCGTGGTAACTTGAGCACTTTGAATCAAAGCATCCACAGTTTGTAGGGCTAATAGAAATCCACTACAGGCTCCATTAAGATCAAACACCATCATACGTTGATGACTTAGGTTCAATTTCGCTTGAACCAAAGCCGCAGTACAAGGCATCATCGCATCAGGGGTCAAGGTCGCAACGATGATACAATCGATCACTTTTGGATCGATATGAGCGTCATCGATGGCTTTCAAAGCTGCCCTTACTGCGAGATCTGAGGTATTCTCATCTTTTGAGAAATAACGTGTTTTAATGCCTGTTCTTTCGGTGATCCACGCATCGTTGGTATCGATGACTTTTGAGAGATCATCATTGCTTACTCTATTGTCAGGAACCGCATATCCTACACCTAAGATCACAGGATGATTCATATCTTTACCCCGATGTCTCTAAACTTCTTATAACGTTGATCCAGTAAAGTAGATGTCTTTAATTTACGTAAAGCTGAAAGATCATTTCTGATTTCATTTTTCATCGCAGTGATTACGAATGATTTATTGTTTTCAAAGCCTTCTGTAGGCTCCATGATGATCTTATCGACGATGCCTTTAGCGTAAAGATCATAGGCTGTACACTCCATAAGTTCAGCTGCTTCTTGAGCTCTGCTTTCGTCTTTCCAAAGGATAGACGCAAAGCCTTCTGGAGATAGGATCGAATAGATTGCATTCTCAAGCATATACAATCGATCCGCAACGCTTAGTGCTAAAGCACCTCCACTACCTCCTTCGGATAAGACAAAGGTTATGACAGGGACCTTGATCGATGAGAAAAGCTTAAGTGAGCTCGCAATGGCTTCTGCCTGACCTCTCTCTTCAGCCCCTTTTCCAGGAAAGGCCCCAGCTGTATCGACGATACATACGATGGGACGATTAAACTTCTCGGCTTGTTTCGCTAAACGCATGGCTTTACGATAGCCTTCAGGATGAGCCATCCCAAAATGACAAGCCATATTTTCTTCTAGATTTCTACCTTTAGATTGGGCTAAGACAGTGACAGGTATCCCTTCAAAAAAAGCAAGACCTGAAAGTATGGCCTTATCATCCCCATAAGCACGATCTCCAGAGAGTTCAAAGAATTCATCAAAGAGATAAGGGATCAAATCTAAAGCCTTAGGACGATCTGTTTTACGGGCATTGAGGACTCTTTGCCAAGCTGAATTTTTTAAGGTCATGAGCTCACCTTATGCATCAAGATCAAGTTAGATAAGGTCGTTTTAAGATCCTTACGATGAACGATCGCATCGATGAAACCTTTTTCTAATAAGAACTCAGATTTTTGAAAAGCTTCAGGAAGTTGTTCATTCATGGTTTTTTCAATAACACGTCTTCCCGCAAAACCAATCAAGGCTTTAGGTTCAGCTATGATGATATCGCCTAACATCGCAAAACTCGCAGAGACTCCACCTGTGGTAGGATGGGTCAATACACTGATATAAAGACCCCCATGTTCATCAAAACGAGCTAAAGCAGAGGCTGTCTTTGACATTTGAAATAAAGATAAAATGCCTTCTTGCATACGAGCTCCTCCTGACGCACTTAAGATGATCAATGGATATTTCTTTTTATCTGCAACTTCGATCAAACGAGTGATTTTCTCTCCTACGATCTGCCCCATCGATCCCATAATAAAGCGGGCATCCATAATGGCCAAAGCGACTGTTTTTCCGTTGATCTCAGCGATGCCTGTAGTCACAGCTTCATGTAGACCAGTACTGTCTTGAGCCTTTACGATTTTCTTTTGATACTCAGGAAAATCATTGATCTTATTGCTTTTGGCACTTCGATATAGCTCTTTAAAGCTTTTCTCATCGACCAATTGAGCGATTCTTTCTTGTACTCCCAATGAGAAATGAAAATTACAGTTAGGACATACTGATAAATGAACCTTGAGATCATATTGAGATATCGGTGTATTACAAGATGGACACATTAAAGGTGTTAAGTCTTGAGTCGTTTTTAAATCTGTTTTATCGATTTTCGTAAAAAGCTTTTGAAAAAGATTGAGCCGTTCTTTACGTTTGTAGAATTGAGTGTTCACGTTCTTTGAGCTCCTTTATCCATTCGGCGGCGAAGTCAGTGGTATATCTACCACTGATGAAGGTTGAATTAAACATAGTGAAGTAACAGAATTCGATGTTGTTATCGATCCCATCGATGATGAATTCTTCTAGAGCCCCTCTCATGCGTTTGATCGCATTCAGACGAGTATCCCCAAAACAAATCAGTTTAGCGATCATCGAATCATAGAAAGGTACGATCGTATATCCGTTATAAGCAGCACTATCAATACGAACATCTTTTCCTCCAGGGGCATGATAAAAGGTGATCTTACCAGCTGAGGGTTTGAAATCATTTCTAAAATCTTCGGCGTTGATACGACATTCGATCGCATGACCTAAGATCTTGATGTCTTCTTGAGCGTAAGGTAAAGTACCTCCACCTGCAGCTCTGATCATGTTTTTGATAAGATCGATCCCAGTGATCATCTCAGTGACGGGATGCTCAACTTGGATACGTGTGTTCATTTCCATAAAGTAATAGTCATTTTGATCATCGAGTAAGAACTCTACAGTACCTACAGAATCATAATTGACTGCTTGGGCAGCTTTTACTGCATCACTACAGATCGATTGTCTTAGGGCTGCGCTTAGGTAATGACAAGGTGCTTCTTCGATGACTTTTTGATGTCTACGTTGAAAGGAACAGTCTCGTTCAAACAAATGCAACACATGACCGTGTTTATCGGCCATGATCTGGACTTCTATGTGTTTTGCGGCTTTGACGAGTTTCTCGATATAGATGCTTTCATCGTTGAAGTAGTTCTTTGCTTCTTGACGAATGATCGGATAAACTGTCCTAAATTCTTCATCGTTATTGACGATACGTATACCTCGACCACCACCACCTGCAGCTGCCTTGATCATCAAAGGATAACCAAAAGTAGACGCTTGTCTTAGTCCATCTTCAAGAGAATCGATGGGATCTACAGAACCAGGTATGATGGGTACTTTAGCATCTTTCATCAAACGACGAGCATTGATCTTATTACCCATAAGATCGATACAGTTAGAATTAGGTCCAATCCAGATCATTCCGCATTCTTCTACCAAACGAGCGAATTTTGCGTTTTCAGATAGAAAACCAAAACCAGGATGAATCGCATCACAGTTTTTTAAAGTCGCAGCGGAGATGATGTTGTTGATGTTAAGGTAACTGTCTTTTGAACTGGGTTTACCAACACACACTGCTTCATCGGCGATATGGACATGTAAGGCATCCTTATCAGCCTCTGAATAGATGGCTACGGTTTTGATGCCAAGATCCTTACAGGCTCGTATGATCCTAACTGCGATTTCCCCTCGATTGGCGATACAGATCTTACGTAACATACGCATCACCTATACTGATGAGTTTTTGATTGTATTCAACCATGGTCCCATTATCCGCATTGATAAGGGTTATAAAACCACTACGATGAGCTTTGATCTCATTCATGACTTTCATGGCTTCTATGACACAGACCACATCTCCTTCTTCTACTTTTTGACCTAAGGTCACAAAAGGAGCTGAAGTTGGGGAAGGTGAAGAATACAAGACTCCAACCAAAGGTGCTTTTACCCACACATGTTCATCCTCAACGAGGATCTCTGGATGAGCTAGCGGAGACAGTGGAAGTGATGGTTGTGTTAAAACTGGTCCCACTTGAACTGGTGCCGTTAATTCTTTTTTTAAACGGATCTTAGAACCATTCAGTTCTAGTTCCATTTCTGAGATCTCGCTTTTTTCAAAAATCGCGATGATCTTTTTAATTTCTTGGATGTCCATCATCGTCTTACAAAAAGAGACTAAGCTCCTTTTTTACCACTCACGACATCTACAACGTCTTGAACTGTCAATAATTTGACCAATTCTTCATCTTCGATACGAATGTCAAAAGCTGTTTCTAGTTCTAAAGCCAATTCAACAGCAGATAAAGAATCGATGTCTAGATCTTCTCTTAATTTTGCGCTTGGGGTTACCAAAGCAGGATCGACGTGAATGGCATTAACTAAGACATCTTTGATTTCATTAAACATAAGTGTTCTCCTTGAGCTTTCTAAAAAGCATAGGCCAAAGTATAGGGATAAAAGGAGTCTTGTAAAGGCGTTAATGTGAAATTACAGTGAAATTACACGACTAAAAAATGAAAAAAGCGCTTACACCCCTTACTAATGGTCGATGTGTTAAAATAGTAGTAGAGGTATCCCTATGAGCAACAAGCCATCCAATAAACTTGACCAAGAACTCATCAGAAGCCAAATCAGCCCCTTTTACGCTTTAGTCAATGTCATCGCAAGTACCAAATCTACCAACGATGATCTTAAGAAAAACGCCCTTAAATATGAGAATGCGACCGTATTATTAAGTGAAAAACAGACTGCAGGTAAAGGTCGCAATGGGAGAAGCTTTGTCTCTTTGGATCAAAAAGGGATATATTGTTCTATCCTATTGAAACCTACTTTTGATCCTAATCTATATCTAAAACTATCCATCTTAAGTGGGATCATCTTATGTGAAACCATACGTCAACATACCGGTTTGGTTCCTACTTTAAAGTGGCCCAACGATGTCTTGATCAAAGGAAGAAAAGTCGCAGGCATCTTATGTGAAAGTAGTTTCCAAGCTGGTAAACAATCTTCTTTCATCATAGGTTTTGGTTTAAATGTCTATCTTCAAGACTTCCCTAAAGAATTAGAAGAGATTGCTACTACCTTAGAAGACAATTGTTCTAGACCCTTGGATAGAAACACCTTAACGATTGAATTCTTGAATCGATTGGCGACCTATTATCCTCGTTTAAAACAACTCAGTCTAGAGAAAATGGCAGCCCCTTATGAACTAAGAACAGGCACCCCTATCACAGTCCATGGCCCTCAAACAAGCTACAATGCCTTGATTGAAGGCATTGAAGACGATGGTCAACTCTTGATCAAAGTAGGTGATCGTACAGAGTCTTTGATCTCCTATGAGATCACCATCAGAGAAGACGAAACTCAATAAAAATGAACCGGATATGAGATAAACTCATTCCGGTTTTTTCTACTTATGACCTTATCATATAAATGTATGGGTTTTCAGAGTTTATGAAACATAAATCATTTGATTAAAGTGTGCCTGTGGTCTACAATAAGGTCATACTTTAGCGAGGTAAATTATGGGACAAACGCTCACCGCAAAAATACTATCAAGTCACTTACTAAAAGGTGAACTAAACATCGGCAGCGAAGTCGCTGTCAAAGTAAATCAGACCTTAACTCAAGACTCTACTGGAACCATGGCTTATCTTCAACTTTTAGCTTTGGATCCTGATAAAGTCAATACGGATCTTTCCGTTGCCTATATCGATCACAATATGCTTCAGACTGGTTTTGAGAATGCGGATGATCATGCGTTTATACAATCTGTTGCCCAACACTATGGGATCATCTATTCAAAAGCAGGAGGAGGCATCTGTCATCAGGTCCATCTCGAACGCTTTTCTAAACCAAATACGATCTTGATTGGTTCTGATAGTCATACCCCTACTTGTGGTGGTGTAGGTGCTTTAGCGATAGGCGCTGGTGGACTCGATGTCGCCATCGGTATGGCGAAAGGTTTCTACTTCATGAAGGTACCTAAAGTCTATCAGATCATTTTAAATGGGAAACCTCATCCTACCCTCAATGGGAAAGACATCATTTTAAGCGTACTTAAAGCACTTACTGTCACAGGTGGTGTTGGTTATGTCTTAGAATACTGTGGAGATGGATTAAAATACCTTAGTGTAACTGATCGTGCCACCATTTGTAATATGGGGGCTGAACTCGGTGCGACATCTTCGATCTTCCCTAGCGATGAGAATACTCACCAATATATGATCCAACAAGGTCGTCCATCAGACTATCTCCCCTTTTCAGCTGATCCTGATGCGAACTATGAGGCAAGCCTAAGTTTAGATCTATCTCAGATCGCCCCTATGATCGCAAAACCTCATTCTCCTGACAACGTGGTCAAAGTAAGCGAAGTCGCAGGACTAAAGATCGATCAAGTAGCGATAGGATCTTGCACAAACTCTTCTTATTCAGACATGATGAAAGTTGCGAGAATACTTAAAGGTAAACAAGTTCATCCTGATGTCTCTTTAGTAGTAACCCCAGGTTCTGCCAATATACTACGTTTATTGGCTGAGAACGGCGCTTTATCCGATATGATCTCAGCAGGAGCTCGTATTTTAGAATCAGGTTGTGGACCTTGTATAGGTATGGGACAAGCTCCTAAATCAAATGGGATCTCCTTAAGAACCTTCAATCGAAATTTCTTAGGTCGTAGTGGAACTCAAAATGCCCAAGTCTATTTGGTTTCTCCTGAAACTGCAGCCTATTCTGCCATAGAAGGAAGCATCAGTGATCCTATGGCTCATCATGATGATCTTTCAATCATTCAACCTATAACTTTTGGTCAAGTTGATCGTTATTTTATATTCCCTAAAGGAAAGCTAAAAGACAATCCTATTCAAATGGGACCCAATATCAAGCCTTTCCCTTTAGCTCAAACGCTCCCTAATGATTTGACTTTACCTGTCTTGATCAAACTTAAAGACAACATCACCACAGATGATATCGTTCCTTCTCACGCTAAACTTTTACCTTATAGATCAAATATTCCTTATTTGGCTGATTTTTGTTTAACGTCTTTTGACCCTGAGCTTCCACTAAAAGCGAAAGCCCTTAAAGGATCCATCATCATCGCCAAAGAAAACTACGGCCAAGGTTCTAGTCGAGAACACGCTGCCTTGATTCCTTTATATCTTCAAGTTAAAGCTGTGCTCGCAGTGAGTTTCGCTCGTATCCATAGATCTAATCTCATCAACACAGGCATCTTACCTTTTGTCTTTGAGAATCCATTGGATTATGATGAAATACTAGATTCAGATTCAATACAGATCCATGATGTAGCCCATCAGATTACTCTAAGTGATCATATCGATGCGATCCTTATTCCATCTCAAAAAAGAATCGTTTTAAATCTTAAACTCAGTGAACGTGAAAAAGAGATCCTTCTTAATGCGGGCTATCTCAACTACATCAAAGGTCTTAAGGTCACTCAATGAAGCACCTCATCACCCTGATCCCAGGCGATGGGATAGGTCCTGAAATCAGTCAAGCCATGATGGAAGTCATCAAGGCTACAGAATTACCTATCACTTGGGAGATCACTCCTGCTGGTCTTTCTACCTTAGAATCTGAAGGATCACTGATTCCTCAGACTGTCTTTGACTCGATCGAACGTAATCGTATCGCACTTAAAGGTCCTTTAGCGACACCTATCGGAAAAGGTCATCGTTCATTGAATGTCCTTTTAAGAAAGAAATATGATCTATACGCCTGTGTAAGACCCGTCAGATCCATCGCCAACATCTCCCCTAAATTTCCGGGTGTTGATTTGGTTATTTTTAGAGAGAACACTGAAGATCTTTATATGGGACTCGAAGAGATCATAAGCGAAGATGAAGCCCATTCGATCAAAGTCATTACCCGAAGCGCTTCAACACGTATCGCCAAAGCTGCTTATGAGTATGCGGTCAAAGAAAATCGTAAAAAAGTCACCATCGTCACCAAAGCCAACATCATGAAAGCCTCTGATGGTTTATTTCTAGAAAGCTGTCGCGCTGTCGCAGCGCTTTATCCTATGATCATTACCGATGAGATCCTCATCGACAATATGTGTCTACAATTAGTGGTCGATCCAACTCGAACCGACATCATCCTCACTGAGAATCTGTATGGGGATATCTTATCTGATTTATGCGCAGGTTTGGTTGGTGGTTTAGGTTTTGTCCCTGGGGCAAATCTAGGCTCCGATTTCGCTCTTTTTGAATCCGTTCATGGGACTGCACCAGACATCGCTGGTTTAGGTATCGCCAATCCTACCGCGATGATCTTGACTTCTGCGATGATGATTCGTCATCTAGGTTATGAAAAAGAAGCCTCATGGATCGAAGAAGCCATCCAAACTGTCTATTCTGATCCTAATAATTACACTAAGGATCTCAAAGGTCCCTTAAACACAGTTGAAATAACATCCAAAATCATAAAGGCCTACCTCGCCTTAAAAGGAGTCTCATGAAGAAAGCCGAAACCCAAGCATTTATCACAGAACACGCCAAAACCATAGAGATCAGCAATGTCATCCCTCAAGATCTTTATGAACAAAACAACGTTAAAAGAGGCTTAAGAAACTCTAATGGGACGGGTGTTTTGGTTGGGATCACCCACGTAGGTAATGTGGTCGGTTATGAAAAACTCAACGATGTAAAGATCCCTGTTCATGGCCAATTGTATTATCGAGGCATCAGTATCTTTGATCTCGTTGATGGCTTTCAAAAAGATCATCGATTAGGTTTCGAAGAGACAACTTATCTACTACTTTTTGGACATCTACCTAATCCAAAACAACTTAAAGAGTTTATGGATATCTTAGAAGAAGCTCGAACCTTACCTCATGCCTATAAAGAAGATGTCATCTTTAAGATCCCTGCCTTAAACATCATGAATAAACTTCAACGTACTGTTTTGACTTTGTATTCTTATGATCAAAACCCAGATGATACCTCCATTGAGAATGTCTTAAGACAATCGATCGATCTCATCGCAAAGTTACCTCTAATGGCTGCTTATTCTTATCAAGCCAAGAAACATTATTTCGATCATGAAAGTCTCATCATCCATACCCCTAAAAAAGGAGTTGGGACCGCAGAGAATTTCTTGTATCTTATCCGTCCAGATGGGAAATATACTCAAGAAGAAGTTGAGATGTTAGATCTCTTGATGGTCATCCAAGCAGAACACGGTGGCGGTAATAACTCCTCGTTTGCGACCCATGTGGTTTCTTCTACTGGAACAGATACCTATTCAGCCATATCTACTGCGATTGGTTCATTAAAAGGACCTAAACATGGTGGCGCAAATGCGATGGTCGAAGCCATGATCAAAGACATAGAAGCCCATGTAAGTGATGCCTCAGCCGATAAAGCACTAGAATCTTATTTACGTTTGATCTTAAAGAAAGAAGCCTTTGATCAGAAAGGTCTCATCTATGGTTTAGGTCATGCGGTCTATACCCTATCTGATCCTAGAGCGATCCTTTTAAAAGACAAGGCTCAAGTACTGGCTCAACATAAAGGAAGACAAGAAGAATTTAAACTGCTCAATAAGATCGAAACCATAGGCTGTGCCCTTCTCAATGAGAAAGTCAAAGTCGATAATCGTATGGCAGCCAATGTCGATCTCTACGCTGGCTTCGTTTTGGATATGTTAGGGATACCTGAAGAGCTGTTTACCCCAGTTTTTGCGATTTCAAGAATCGCAGGTTGGAGTGCACATCGTCTAGAACAGATCCTCGATGATAAGATCATGCGTCCTGCCTATGTGACTTTAAGAGATAACACGACTTATTTGTCGATGAAGGATAGAAAATGATCAGAATAGGAATCCCAGTAAGGTCTATCAGTGGACGTTACGTCGTAAATCAAAACTATGTAGAGGCTTTAAGAAGAGCCAACGCAGAAGCCATGATGATCTTGCCTACCACAGATCTAGACAGTATCCTCCCTTTACTCAAAGGCATATTGATTCCTGGTGGAGGCGATGTCGATCCAAGTCTCTACGATGAAGAGAACACTTTAAGTGATCTGATCGATCCAGTGATTGATCGTTTAGATATGTCCTTGATTGAACTCGCACTTAAACATCAACTCGAGATCTTTGGGATCTGTCGAGGTCAACAGATCATCAACGTGGCTTTACAAGGATCCTTGATTCAAGACATTCCAAGTTCAGTAAAAACTGAACTCGATCATAGTTACAGTGAACATCACACTGCCCCTACTCAAGGTCATCTTATCAAAGTCAAAGCAGGATCTCGTTTATCCACGCTCTTACCACCTGAGATCATCGTCAATTCTTATCATCATCAAGCCATAAAAAAACTGGCTGAAAATTGTTCAGTCAGTGCTTTATCTGAAGATGGCATCATCGAAGCCATCGAAGGACCTCATCTATTGGCCGTTCAATGGCATCCAGAACGGATGATCGAAGATCCTCTATTCCAATCCCTCTTCGATGATTTTATTCAACGTTGTCTATAGACAATGAGCTCTCATCGCATGATCAACTATGGGTTTTATCACTAAGACCCATTTTTTATAGCCCAAATCATTTAAATGAAGATTATCTTCGATAAAAAGCTCAGGTTTAGGTTTCCCTTCATCTAGAAAATCGTGTTGAAGATCGATAAAGGTAAAACCTTTTTCTTTAGAGAGATGCTTAATCAATCGATTGGCTTTAAGTACTTCTGTCAACACATGAAAACGACTTGGGGTCGGAGTGATCGAAATATAATAGAACTTGGTTTGAGGACAGTTTTCTTTTAGAAGCTGATAAAAAGCTTCTACTTTCTCTACCACATACTCTGCAGGTGCACTGTCATTATCTCCGTTGATGTCGTTGGTTCCTGAAAACATGATCAATAGTTTAGGTTCATAGGGTTTAACCAATCGATCAAAATAATCGATGGAATCTTGAATACGAGATCCCCCAAAACCTGCCTTTACGACGGTATACGCTTTGAAGTCGTTTTTAAGGCTTTCCCAAAAAACGATACTGCTTGAACCTAGAAATAATACATCGACTGATTTTAATCCAAGATGAGCTTTTTCAATCGCTAAGACTTCTTCTTCCCATATGCTGTTCATAGCTTCTCTTTTCTGACTTCAAATCGTTTATATTTGGAGTTATCTTTTGGAATAGATAAGGATTCTACTTTGATGTGTAGATGAGGATGAATCTTAAAGGCAACGAACTCACTAAGTAAACGTTTTCTAAGAGATTCGATCAGTTGCGTTTGATCACCTGGATGAAGACAATCGATGCTTAAATCAAACTCATTGACTTCGCTTTGGGTGGCTTTGAATTCACGTATCTCATTACTTGTGGTAATGATCCAACGACTGATTAGATCAGGAAAGACGTGTTGTAAAGTATGATCTGAGGTTATAAACATCATCACATCATCTTGTCTACCGATCACATGGTCTAAGACACGGTAATGGGAGCCACAAGGACAGGATTCTTTTAGAACCACCCAATCATTCATTCGATACCTAAACAAAGGCTGTACCTCATTGATAAGGTTCGTAATGACCAATTGACCAGGTATTCCTGCTTCAGTTACCTTCTCACCCTTTTGATCATAGAGTTCCGCAAAGATCAGATCCTCATTCAGATGAAGATTCCCTTCTTTACATGCAGAGGCAACCTGTCCTTCTGATGCTTGATAGATCTCAATGACTTTACATCCAAAGAAATGTGTAAACTTTTCTTTCTCTTCTTTGGTCAAGACTTCTGCGTAACATACGATACAACTTAGTTTAGTTTTGATTTGATCAAGATGAGGTAAAAGTAACCTAACGAAACTAGGAGGAGCCATCAACACATTGATTTTCTTAGAGTTGAGGTCTTCTATGACCTTTTCTATTGGAGTCATCGTAGAGACATAATTCAACTTGATCAAAGGACTATTGATGTCTGCGAAACCTTGAGAGAATACCCTTAAACAAAACATGATCCTAAACGGTAGATATCTTAAAGACAATCCACTTCTAGCCAAAAACACAAAAGGCAAACGTTTCGTCAAAGCTTTATCGGTAAGATAAAGCCCTTTATTTCCACTGGTACCACTGGATAGACCTACCACATATCGATCATTGAAGTAGCCTGTAAAATCTTTACGAGCTTCCTTATCTAAGGCAAAAGCTTCTACTTCAGATCTTTTTAGTCCTGCAGTATTGATTGAATCGAAGTTATCCATCAAAATCGTCTTATTCATTAAAGGTAAACGATAGAAATCTTCCCAATCCTTAAGTCCATCTTTAGGATCCAATTGAGCATAATAAGGCGCAGAAGCTTGAGCTTTTGCGTATAAACGTTGGATACTTTTAAACTGCATGGCTTTAATTTGTTTAGTGGAATAAAACTTAAACCCAAACTGAAGCCTAAAATAATCGACGAAGCCCATCTTATCCTTCGAGCTTTTTCAGTTTTTCGCTGGTGGCTGTCTTATTAAGTGATCTACTCATGAGATCTTCGATCCCAAAACGATAGTTCTTCTTTTCCCATAGAATCAAAACCAAACCCCAAATGATGGCTAAACATAGTCCAAAGATCAACGCACCTGGAATATCCAAAGTGATGGTTACCCCAAACATCTTCATGATTTGACGGATGGATGCACTTACGATACTCTCAACGAAGAAGACAGTTAGGCCTCCTTTAGAGTATCGACTAAAGAAACGTGAGATCGGTTTAAGTGGATGTTTCTTAAAATCAAACCAATTGAGCATACCTACGATCAACAAAGCAAATAGACCCAATTGAGCCATCATGATGGCAAACCATACAGGATCGATCGCTCTTTGAAGCATCGTATCAGGTAAAGTAATATAGAAGAAGACACCTAAGACAAAGAGCACAGTGCCAAGACTGATGCCTTTTAAGTTAAAATGTTTATCCTTCTCAATGATCATGTATGCCAACCACATTCCCATAAGTGCAAAAGAGAAATATGGCAAGATAGGATTATTCTTATTGACCAACCAATTAAGTGGTAAGATCACAGACAAGTTCAAGCTGTCTCTGCCTTCTAGATAGATATTATATAAAGGTATTCTAACCAAAGATAAGGCAAAGAAAAGCACGGTCAAACCTAAGAGTAACCAAGATTTCTTTTTAAGTTTCATTACTTTATTTAGAAGTAGATACAATAAACCAACCAATAAGATATTCATAGAGATCATTACCAATGAATCGATGTATAGGAATCGATCCAGACTAGGCAAAATCAAGGTTCCCGTATTGATCAAATGGACCAAGATACTTTCATCCATAGATCTTTCTGCCATATTTACGATACCAGGACCAGTAATATTGAAATAGAGATAGGCAACCAACATCATCCATCCAAAAGACATCAAGATGTATTTTAGGATGACTTTAGGATCAAGTTTATATTCACTCGTTTTTCTTTCATATTGTAGGGTATGAACCAATCCACTGATCATCGCAAACAAACCTGCAAACATCAACATTAACCCTATTATGGTGACTGTGATTGGAGGATTGTCTAAATCTAAATCATAGAGTCCGCTAAAATGATAAAAGGCGGTATGCATCATCACCAAAACAAAAATTCCGAAGCCTCTGAGCACGTCTAATCCGGCATAGTTCTTTTTCATAAGTTTCCTCTATCTTCATCATATCACACCTTAGCCCATCATGAAATCTAGCATTATCCAATAAAAAAGGATGCTTAAGCATCCACCTTCTTAAAATACGATGAAGCAGCTTCATCTGCTTTGATTTGGCCTTCTTCTAAGATGATTACTCTTTGAGCCAATGCTTTCGCAAAACTCATATCATGGGTAATCAAAATCAAGGTCAGACCTTTTAAATGTAAATCTTTTAGGATATCGATGACCTTCTGAGTATTCTCTGAATCTAGAGAAGAGGTCGGTTCATCAATAAGCAAGACACTTGGTTTTAAGATCAGTGCTCGACCAATCGCAATACGTTGTTGCTGACCTCCTGAACATTTATAGGGATACTTATCTGCCTGATCTTCTAAACCAAGAGATTTTAGAATAAGCATTGCTTCTTCGCGAGCTTTCTTCATCGATACTTTGGTTCTTAAATGATAAGGCAAGGCTAAATTATCAATGACAGTCCTATGCATAAACAGGTTGA
>Ga0247840_10002564_pt1 | contig 32201 bp, 25 predicted proteins | sample LaCruzMarch2015__FD_192404 | JGI IMG/M metagenome (GOLD analysis project Ga0247840, IMG submission 192404) | Freshwater microbial communities from meromictic Lake La Cruz, Castile-La Mancha, Spain - LaCruzMarch2015_17m | ecosystem: Environmental > Aquatic > Freshwater > Lake | place: Spain...
TAAAGTTTTGATTTTTACGGCAACAGCCGAGGGATCGTTTCCGGATACCTTTACAAGTTCAATATCCTTTACCCCGGGCTGGTTTTTATATGCTTCAATGACCGATACAAAAACATTTTCAATCCCATTCCTGCGCACGCAGAGAAATTCGGATTTGCTTTTGGGAAGAGTTGCCGCCGGGCTGGGCTTGCCCGGTTTGCCCCAGGCGGACGGCTCATCTTCAAGGCGGATGGCCGGACCTTCCGCCAGGATTATTTCCGTTCCCGGCCCACCGGCGGTTATGCTCCTCAGCATGGCGTCTTTATCCGAAGCCGCAAACTCCGCCGTAAAATTACCACTAAAGTCTTTTATGGAACGCAAATTCTCAAGGTACGGCCCGATTTTGCCGGGCATCGGGGAAAGGTTTAAATCTTTCCCGTCCATGCCCGAAACCCTGATCTTATAGTTTTTTGCCAGATTACCGTGCAACATCCAGTCGTTCGTGCTGCCGCCCTGGACGCGGAATATGTCCACAATATAAAAGTTATTTGATTCTGTCCTGACCAATGCCATCGCGCGGCGGTAACATCTGACGGGAAGGACTTCGTCATAAGCCCTTACTCCGTCAATTTCCGCCGCCTGAACGTCATTGCCAACAGTATCCCATAATATCAGCGAGCCCCCGTCATCAAAGCTTGACTGAGCTCCCCACAGTTCTCCATATTTATAATGCGGATATAAGGGCAAATTTGCATCCCCACTCTTAATCCTCCTGTGTTTCCAACATGCCTGATTTTTTTCATCAATTAAGACCGTGTTGTGGGCGGCGGTGCTCCTGTTCCAGTCGTTTAATCCGCGATAGCCCGTTTCCGAGGAAATTTCCTCCCCGCAGGCCCACAAACAGAATCCCGTGCAGTCAAGATGGTCATGACCATGGGTGCCTTCCCAGTGCAGATAAAGCCTTGTTTGCTCTTTCCCTTCGCCAAAGCCCAGCATGCCTATTCCTGAAGCTTCAATGAGAAACGGCTCGGATTTGACGGGTGGCTTGCCGAAAAATTGCCCCTTCGCATTCCAGGTGGTGTCTTCCAGTGCGACTGAACGCCCGTCCGGCAGGGCAAGAAGGTCAAAAGCATTTTTGATCCGCGTAAAATTACGGCCGAATTCTTTTTCAGGATCAAAATTGTCAAATCGCCTTTTATCAACCGGGTCAAGATAGCGTTTCGGGTCAGACCAGCCTTTGAGAGTTTCGGCTGCCAAAATCAGGCCTCGGGAAACGCCTATTCCATAAGAGGGAGTGCCTTCGCACCACATGCCGTCCCTTCTGTATCCAATGTGCAACATCTCGTTCATCCATCTTACAGCCTGATGAATATATTCGGGCTTGTTCAGATATTGGCCGAAATAAGCCAGCCCTTTAATACGGTTCGTGTTTTGATTATGAAGCGGACGGAATTTGAACAGCAAGTGCTTTTCGACAAGCCCGCAGAGGAGTTCCTGGTAAATTATTTTCTGCTTTTCGGGACTGAGTTTTTTATAAGTTCTGCTGTTTTTTATCAGGGTCCAGGCATCCACCAGCGGCTGGGCGGAACTAAGGTCATGAACGTTGCCCCAATATCCCCATAATCCATAACTTATATCACCCGGCACGGGTTTATCAAGGCTGACCGTTACCTGCTTGCCGTCTTTGTCTTTGTAATAGATTTTCCACTTGCCCACCACCTCGCCAAAACGCTCAAGGATCAGGCAGGCGCGCCCGGCATAGCGCTCGTCCCCGGTTGCCGCGTAGAGTTGTCCGTAATAAAGAGCGGCGGATTTCATGAGCGGGTGCCAGAAGTTCATAAGCCCTTCATCATTTATCTTTCCCCGGATTTGTTCATCGCTCATATTCTCAATGTTCCGAAGGGCGTATTTAAGCATGATGACGTATTTTTCACGGGCGTTTTCATCTCCATAATATAGCCATATATCCCGCAAGGCGTACCCCGTCCAATGGAAACCCATATTTCCGCCCTCCGTCTCTTTCCCGATATGCAGTTGGGGTACTCGGTAATGATCGGCGCCATAACGCAGGAAATCCAGGAGCTCCTTGTCTTCCGGAAGTTCGCCGGGCAACCCAAAATCCCCGTGTTTTTCTTTCCAGGCGTCAATCAATTTATCGTTCGGGATTTTGATGAGCTCCAATTCCGCCTTATAGCGGGAAATTTCGGGGATTTTACCTTCTTTGACTGCCTTAAGGTAAGCTTCCTGCGGATAGCTTTTCCTCAAAGTTTCCCCGTCCGGGGGTCTGACATGAGCGCAACTGCATATAAAAATCAGGGGCGCCAGTGCTATAAAACAAAGCTTAAAATTCATCTCCTCCCCCAACATTTAAAAGGCGTTTCCCTAGATTGTATTAATTGCCGATTTTGATGATCTTGGCCTGTAAAGGTGAAAAGTCATCCGTGAGCGTTCCGTCCTTAATAACGGGCGCACCTGCGCCAAACCACATGGAAGCGTTTCCATTCGACAACTTAATATATGATTCTATGCCGAACCGAAACCTGGTATCTTTATTCCCATAATTAACGGCAATGAGATAATAAGTTTTTTTTACGCGCCAGAGGGAATACATAACGTTTTTATACTGCCCGTTGTATATTTTTTCCGAATCATCATGGAGCAATATGTTTTTTGCGATTTTACGCGCGGTCTCATTGATTTCTTTTTGTTTGATCCATTGCGGTTCATACATCGCGCGCGTGCCGTAGTAGCCATAAATCCGCGTCCCGGCAATCAGATTTTGGAATACCATGCATTGCAACTCTTCCGGCGACGGCTCAACCCCGCCATCATAAAGGCCGCCATAACTCTGGACCCAAAACATGGTCGGCCCCTTCCAGCCGGGATTTGAGTTGAGCATGTTAACATAATTACACATGAGGGATAAAGCCTTGGGCCCTTCATGCATGCCTCCGCAAACAGCAAAAGGATATTGATCGTAAGAAACAATATCCGTGCAGGCATAAGACCCGTATGGTTGCGCACTCCGGGACCATAGAGAGCACCAGTTGACAAAAGCGGGATGGTAAGGGTCGGCAGATTTTACCGCATCATGCAGGGCGACCAGGTCTGATTCGGCAAAACCTCTTTCCTTTTCCCAATTGTCTTTGCTTGGTTCGTCTGTAATATTCCATGCCAGAATCTGCGGGTTGGTTTTCAGACGGTTGACAAAATCGGTCCATAAACTTTTCAAGTCCGAAAAAGGTCTTTTGGGAGTTCCAAGCCATGATGCGTAATTACCAACGCACAATATTACTTTAAAGTCGTATTTTTTGCCCATGTCAAGAAGTTCTTCCGTTGATTTAATGACATTTTCAAAGTCCTCCGGCTTGTATATATTCACCCACACGAAAATAGCGTTAAAACCATGTTCGCGCACGTCTTTCAGCAGCCATTCCTGTTTAAAGTCTTCAATACCGGAATGGAAATATATCGGCAAATAAGGCTGTTTGTTTATGGCCAGGCATTTCTTCCAATAGTTAATCCTTATTTCGTCCTTGTTTTTCGATGCGCTGAATTTATGTAAATCCTGCTTGAACGAATATATTGTTTTTTTATCCTTGTCCAGAAGGTCAACGGCTATTTTCGAGGTTCCCGGCGCTAAATCATTAATCGGCATGGAAAGTATTATATCGCCGCTTAAAGCCGTTTGTTTGTCAAATTTAATTTCCTTATCTTCAATTTTTTTATCATCAACAAGCGCGTTTATCGCGGCAATGTCTTCTTTTATATTTTTTATTTTGAATCTGGCCGTTTTATCATCCGTATAGTAGTCGTATTCAATTTGAGCTTCCGGCTCCATGGCCTCCAGCGGCAACCTGACAATTTCACTTTTTAACAGTTCCTGATTCCTCGGGTCCAGCAACTGTATTTCCACCGGAATTTGGGCAAGATCATCCGCTTTTTTCCCCTCCGGAATATTTATTTCCACGTTTATTCTTTGCGGCAAACGTTCCAGGACAACCGGTTTGCCGCAGAATTCTCCAAGGCCGCCTATTTTAACCTTGGCTATTATTTCTTTTACATTGGCCGGCTTTTGGTCAATGACCGCATTAAGGAAAATGCGGGCGGCGCTTTTAACCAGCCCGATTTCCGTCAATTCCCAGCAATACCGGTTGGTATCGCCCCCCCCGGAAATATCCAGGGAAACACAATCTTTAAGATTATGGAATCCGCCATGAGTCATTTTCCATGCCGAGTATTCCGGACCTTTCTCTCCCGGCCGGCCCCGGCAGAAATTTATTTTAGAACTGTTTTTATCCAAAGCCAGGCCGGAGAAGGGAATTTCCATTTCAACGGTCCAATAATCTTTTCCAACGCCCGCGGCGGCCTTCCAATTGCAATTCCAGTTGACATCCGCCCTGCCTTTGGACTCATATTTTTCAGAACCCCGGCCGGTCACAAAATGATAATATTCATCGCCTGACACGATAAAAGTTTCAACCGTATCCCTGCCGAAGATTTCAGGATTATCATTTCCCACGCTGGCGGAGAGTGACAATTTGTTGGTGTCGGTTTCGAAACATTTATAAGCGATATAAACAGCCTTTTCAGACCGCATGATATAAACTTCCGTTGCCTGGGCAGGAGTTCCGCCCTCTGCCTTTTTGAATCCTGACAATTTCTTTGCGTTTTTCCATTCGTCATCGCCTGTTTTTCCGTCAATTACCGGAGATTCTCCGGTCAATGGAATTGCAAGAGCATCGGAGACGTTTGCGCTTTCCAGGGGAAACATAATCTTTGCTTCTGCCTCAGGGTTATTATAGGGCGTTGCTGGACCGCCTTTTTCCAATTGGGGGGCGGCAAGATACAGGGTGCCGGGCGATAAAGGATTGAGTTTAAGCTCAAAAAACTTTTTCCCGTCAAACTCAAATTTGCATTCAAAACGCTGCCATTCTTTTCCAACCTTGAATACGGCCCGCCTTCCACCCCAATAAGCCGATGCAAATTCCACCTCCATTTCCGGATTTTCAGTTTTCATATAGGCGGAGAAGGTGTATTCGCCCGCGGACATCTTCCTCAAATAGCTTGGAATCCCGAAATAATTGTAGACTTCATTATTTTTTTCCATATAATATTTTTTGAACTTTAATACTCTCACATCATTGACGGGCGGGACAACGCTGTCATCAATGCCAATAACATCCCGACTGTACCAGTCTTCCATTTTCGCAGGCAAATCAAACGGAACACACCAGAAATCCGGTATTTGGCCATTATGACATTTTTTAAAAGAAGTGTTTTTCAACAGATTGGTTTCAGCTTTAATTTCGTTCGCGCCCATTATTAATAAGGACATAAATGCCAATTTAATTAACAAAATCCTGACTTTCATGGTTAACCTCCAATGGTTTGAACAGGGCCAAGCCCTGTCTTTTTATATCATACTTTGGATAGTATTCCGTTGCCCGAATATAATTCAATCCAAAACTGTTGTATCTTTGCACTTAAAAACAGAATATTTGCACGCGCATATGCCCGGCTTTTGAAATAGCGATTTGGCGAGAACAATATGAGGTAAGCTAGCCCGCCTAGCCAGAGCCCGGCCAGGGAAATACGGGTTGATCTTTAATACCGTTCATCTGGCGGCGGCAAACGGCAGTTCAGCCGCCGATAAACCGGAGCGGGGCAAAATATTGCGGCACATGAAAACTGGCCTTGCCGTGAAGCGGCGCCCATGATCCCCAGTGGGGATGCGAGCATTCGTCGGCGCACTTGTAAAAGTTAGCCCGCCATACCTGGCCGCCAATCTTGCCGAGCGATCCAAGATAATGTTCAAAAAGCTTAAAAGGAATGAAATACTCAACTTTCCACGTGGCCTCAAATTCCACCTCCGGATAGACAACTTTCGGCATGGAATGATAAATCCGCACCGTTTCACCCAAAGAACGCGGAACACGGTCTTTGACCACAATCCGGCCGGTCTCACGATCGGGATTATCGCAGTAAAAAAGCAACATGGTCCCGCCGCAGGTTATTTCAAAATTGAAATATCCCCGACCCTTCTTCGGTTCCACAAAAAATTCCACGCAACTGTCCCGGCACACATTGGCCTGATAATCGGTCCGCAGGCACCTGATATACCGGTCATGAACCCGGAAAAAGACAAACAATCCCTCATTCCTCCACAACGTTTTGACTTCAACCCTTGGGCGATGAGCGCTGCTGCGCGCCATAAAATTATCAAGAGTAATCAGGTCGGCGGACCGCCAGGCCGGTTCATCCCAGTTCCCGTTGAGCGAAGGGTTTCTTTTCGATTTTCTGACAACATATTTCATGGTACTCCTTAATTAACGTTCAATACTTTTATTCCAATTTCAGCAAATGAAATCCGGTAACAGGATCAAGCGCTCGCCACAAATATCCGCCCCAATTTTGCCTCGGTAATTTGCATTTATTTATAAATCTATAATGATTTCCTTTAAATCAGTCAACATCTCTAACAGCCAGATCATCCTCCTCCAGACCGAGATAATGGCCAAGTTCATGCAAAAACGTGCGGCGCAATTCTTCGCGAAAACTTCTTCCGCCGTCAAGCGCCTCCTCCCAAATATTTTCCAAATAGAGGATAATTTGCGGCGGCAGAGGCGCGCCTTCATCGCCGTCGCGCAGGGACGGACCAGTGAATAATCCAAGACAATCGCTTTCAATTCCGCCGGCAAGCTGGTCTTTGTTTGGTCGGGACTGTAAAACTACCGCAACCGCAGCGAGTCTTGAGCGCAATTCCGCCGGCAGACAGTTAATCAAAGTCTTTGTTTCACGGGCCGCTATCTGCTTGATCTTTTTCTGATTGAGTATTTTTTTTACCATTTTGTTCTCCCACTCGCCTTCGCCAGCCTGCCCGCCTGCCCGAGACGGCTCGGGTCGGCCAGGGAGATCGGCCAGGGCTCTCGCGGGAATGACAACGGCAGCCTTGTACACGATTGCCTAGCTAATGATATGGTCATACATATCGGACTGTGTCATTCCCGACCTGATCCAGCCTTCGTAGCCAGAAGGCTTTACTTCGGCGGAGTAGGCTCGGGAATCCAGACATTTATGCCGGCTCGGCCGGGACTTTGATTTGAATCGCCCGGGGAACAACTTCAATGTCAAATTTATCGCAGGATGGCAGCATTTCCCCGTCGTACTGCACGGCTTCGCTGCGCGATAAGGATATTTTGATGCTTTTGCCCTGAATAGACGACGATACACTTCCCAAATTTTCGGCCATTTTTTGAATTTCGCGCAGGTTAGTCCGGAATGACAGGAGATATCTGGCCAGATAATCGTAATGTCCCGTAAAAACAACGACATCGAGCAGGCCATCATTGGCAAATGAATCAGGCGAGATAACAAACACACTGCCATAAACCCGCGTATTATTCACAATCAGATTCACAAACGGACCATGATACCATTCATACCCATCAACAACAATAGTTGCCTCAATCGGATCGTGTTTCCAAAACCGCAGGCCAAAACACCACGTGTATAAAATATTTCCCTTTATCAGGCGGCGCAGCAATGGATATTTGCCGATTTCTTCCTTGTGGCGGTTGTGCTCGGTAAGAATTTTGGGATCAAGGCCGATGGTCAACGCATCAATAAAATACATGTCCCCGATCTTGCCGAGATCAAGAAAGTAATCGGCGCCGTAGCGGATTGTGGCAACCGCCCGGCGCAAATCACTGACAAAAATATTTTCACGGGCAGTCAGGCCGAACGATTTGGCAATATCATTACCGGTGCCAAGCGGAATAAGCGCATAAGGAGGCAATTTGTTGTCCGGCGAAAGCGAGCGGTATTGCATCAGGGCATTGATAATCTGGGAATGAGTGCCGTCGCCGCCAATACCGCAAATCACGGCATAATTTCCTGTTCCTGTTCTTTGAATGTGATCCAAGACAGCTTTCGTCAGCGGCTGATCTTCCACCATGAGCACTTCGTAAGAAAGCTTGAAAGCTTTCATAAGAGATGCAACTTCCGGCCAACGTTGGCGGCCCAAGCCGTTTCCGGCCGCAGGATTGAGCACACAAAGAATATGAATTGTTTCATTCATCCGCTTGCGTAACGTATTTGTTCCAGATTAGCAAATGAGCTTCCAATATCCATTATATTAATTAAAGTACTTCATTTGGAAACATAAATATTTCGGGAATAGGTAAAGGGAGAAGTGGTAATCCAGAATTTAATTTCTCTGGATTCCCGACCTGCTCGCAATACTACGCACCCGCCCGCAACGCTGGCGCGTAGCGACTGCGGGCTGGGTAGCGTTGCAGGCGGGTCAAATTGGGAATGACATGATAAATCATGTCCTGTCACAATCATTGAGGTATTACGAACAATATGATTAACCTGTCAAATTCCGAAACGGCAACCATATTATCATTGCTTCCGGTTGATATAGCCCTGCATCTGGGCACATTTCTACTCGTATGTTACAGTTGTCTCAAAACCCGGCGGGAATCTGCTTCAACGCTCCTGTGGATTTTTGTGGCTTGGTCGTTTCCGATCATCGGACCTTTGCTCTACCTGTTCTTCGGAATTAACCGTGTGCCGCGCAAGGCATTACGCAAACAAAAAGCCAACCGGCAATTACAGGCCGAACGGCAAGCCCGTGAAGATATCGCTCTTCCTACGTCTTTTTTACGTTCCGCACACGAATCATTAGCCTGCAAACTAGAAGCGGAGAACAGTTTTTATTTGAATCGCACTTTTGACCGGATACTTCCGGAAACTCCACTATTATCCGGCAATTCAGTTACTCCCCTGGTTGACGGCATGCAAGCTTACCCTGCCATGTTAAAGGCGATTAGAAATGCCCGCCACCATATTCATCTGCAGACGTTTATTATCGGGAATGACGAAGTAGGCCGGCAATTTTTGGATTTGTTGGCGGAAAAGGCCAAGTCCGGAGTTAATGTGCGCTTTCTTTTTGATCGTTTCGGATCGGCCGCGGCTGTTCTCGGCGGCCTTCTGGATGGTTACAGACAAGTTAAAAACATGAGAATAGGCGGCTGGACGCAGGCCAATCTGCTGAAACGCCAGTTTCAAATTAATCTGCGCAATCACCGGAAAATCATGGTCATTGACGGCATAACAGCTTTTGTGGGCGGAATAAACCTGCGGAATGACAACATAAACACTCTTTCTTATCAGGCAATCCGCGATTATCACTTCATGATTCAAGGGCCTGTTGTGCAGGAAATGCAATATTCATTTTTGAGTGACTGGTATTTTATGACCGAAGAAAACCCGCGGACACTTTTACAGCCGGATCATTTTCCCCGCCAGTCATCATCGGGAACGGCTCTGGCGCGGATGGTCAACAGCGGGCCTACCCCCGATGAGATGGAGGCAATCGCCAATGTTTTCTTTGAATGCATTAACTGGGCGCGGCGGGAATTGCTGATTGTTACACCCTATTTCGTGCCCAGCCAGGATATTCTCCAATCATTTAAATCCGCCGCGATGCGCGGCGTGGATGTTCGTCTTCTTTTTCCCCAAAAAAACAACCACATTTACACCGGACTTGCAGGAAAGGCGCTCTATGATGAGCTAATGGCCTCCGGCGTCCGGATTTTTGAACGAAAACCGCCGTTCATGCATGCCAAGGCCCTGATTGCGGACGAAAAGGTTGCATTGGTTGGAAGCGCAAATTTGGATATGCGCAGTTTGCGTTTGAATTATGAATCCAACCTGCTTGTCTTTGATGATGAATTTATCCGGCGGTTGCGCGCGATTGTTCTTGATGATTTTACCAACAGTGCTGAAATTGATCCCGACAACTGGCGTCGCCGCCCGTTATGGCGAAAAATGCTGGAAAACACCTTTTACCTGATGACCCCTATCCTCTGAGTTAAAGTATCCATAAGCTTGTTTGCGTATCTTCTCACATAAGCTCTTTCGTCCTCAAGATGAGGTTTGATGATCCGGCGAATTTTACCATGTGGTTCGCCAAGCTTTATCAAAGTTTCCGCGGCGGCAAGTTCAATCTGCCATCTTGCATCATCAACCACCGGCTTCAGCAAAGCAGCGCCGGTGCTGATCTGCAAAACTCGTTCTGTTGGGAGATTTTCACGCTTCAAAAATTCGAATATTGCGGTGATAACCGACTTATCACCTATTCGCTCCAATGCTCTCAGGACGCCAACAAACGCGTCAAGGTTTGCGTTTTCATCTTTCAAAACGTTCAAAAGCGCAGGAACAGCCTTTTTATCCCTCGCCATTCCAAGAAACGGGATCGCTGATTGCCAGATGGGGACGGATTTCCACCCCGTAATTTTTTCCGGACTTTTTCCCGCGACACGCTTTATCAATTCATTCACCCCGTCGTTGCCACCCAGAAAAGCAAGCGCTGCGGATGCCTTGAACCTCACGACCGCATCTTCGGAATTGAGCATGGTTCTCAGGACAAGAGCGTTCTCCGGACTGCGGGCAGTAGTTGATACCCAGACCAGTTCATTAACTTTTTCGCCTGAAAGAGCGGATGTTGCCGGCAGTTTCCTAGGTTCTTCCGTCGGAATAGCCTGTTTGGGGCGATATTTCTCGTCAAGAAATCCGCGTTTCTTAAGGACAGATTGGAGTTTCTTTATATCAATGTCCCTCGGGAAAATACCATTTTTCGCAGACATGGCAGCGGCAATTCCCGCCACCTCGCCTATGCGTTGAATATCCTTCTGCATCCTGAACGCCATGTGGGCGTCATAGGTCATGGAAAGAGCGCGGCAGGCCAGCAAAAGCCCGTCTACGTTTTTTGGAATAATGCATCGGTAAGGAACTTCGCATCCAAAAATTTTGTCCCAATTGCCTAAAGCCCATACCCAGAGCGCCGCCTCGTCGCTATCATTCTCGTAATCCCAGCCGTGATTGTCATAATGCGCTCTGGTGTAGGAAATGACGTCGTCAAACCGCCGGCCTGAAATCTCATCCGCCAGAGACAGTTGATACTCGCCCAATATCTGTCGGCTTTGGCGCAGGCCAATGAGAGGGGCGAGATAAAGCAGACGATTTTGCTCATTGAATTCAGCCCGCCACAAAATATTTATACCCAATCGGCGTCCCCGCGTCAGATCAGCAACGTCAGTAGGATCAACGTATCCCGCATCGAAGTTCATAAACGAAAGTCCGCCATCATCGGCAAGATAGCCGCACGGCTGGGAGAAGGCATGCATGAGGTTGTCGCGCTCTCGACCTGTCTGGAAAGGCGCTCCGGCCATAACCGCCACGTCGCCGTCTCCGGTGCTGTCAATGAAGGCTTTGGCATTGTACACCGAGCTTCCCATCGGTCCGACTGTTATCACGCCGGTCAGGCTCTTTTTCCGCTCTTGAACTTCAGAAATCGCCATTGCCGTGCCCGGTCTGCTTTGTTTTACCGCAACATCCTTGCAGATAACTCCGGAAACGACGGTGTTAAGAAGCACATCAACGCCTGCTTCCTCAAGCATTTGTTGAAGCACGGTTTTTTTCACTTCAGGATGAAAGCCTTGAATTTTCCATTGGCCCGCAAATAGCGGCATAAGGTTTTTTACCCGTTCATCAACTTCGTCCTGTATCCCTCCGTTGACTCCATGATAATAGGAATGAATAGCCCCTCCTGTTCCTATCCCCCCCAGAATCGGCGATGCCTCGATAAGCATCGTTTTTGCGCCTTCGCGGCCTGCGGCGATGCCGGCTATCGCTCCGCCTGTCCCTCCCCCAACGACTATTACGTCAGTCGTGGTCTCCTCAGGCGGCATGAGAACCGAACCAGTCAACATCTCATCCGGGAACTGCTTTGCGCCTTCGCGCTTTGATGCGATCTCGCCGACCCTTTCGCCAAGATTCAGCCTTTCAACCGGCGTATTATCCGACTCCGCTGCCCATATACCAGAAGCAAAGAAATTTCTGATATTCGGATGTTCCATGCAGGCGTTGTCAAAACAAACTAACGGCTCAGCCGGGAAAGGCTCATTCGCGGCATGAGAGACAAGCGCATTTTTAAGTTGCGGAATTTCTTCACGGATACGCTTAATAACGGTCGGGGTAATCATTTTTGCGGCGAGAATATTATTTTGCTCCAGGCTGAATTCGGCAAGGACTTCATTTTTCCAGATGGACGGATAAAGCATGGTCCCATTATCCAGGGCCATGGGAAGTTTGAGTTCGCCTTCGGAGTGATTGAAGAAAAATATCTGTTTTGAAGCAATTTTGTGCTTTGCCGGATTATTTCGGAATTGCTCGGTCTGCCTCCAAAGCAACGCCTCTTCGGTCGCGTCAACGATTACCTTTGCCTTTAGAATCTGCTCCCCGCTCTTGTTCCCTATGACAACACCAAATGCAGTCTCGCCGTCAAAGATAAGCCTGATGGGATAGGAATATAAGAGCACGGCAACTCCGGCTTCATCGGCCAGTCTGTCAAGAGTCATCTCAAGTATTGGCGCGTCGGCCCTGTTCTGTTTGAATCCACCGGCTTTGCGGAGCGTGTTTATTATGCTTTGAGCAACCGAGTTGCCGTTGCCTGAGAAATCAAGCTGGCAAGCCCACGTGCTTTCCCATCCAAGAACCGGCCGTCTTTCAACAAGAAGGACTTTTTTCCCATTCCAAGCCGATTTGACTGCGCAGGCGAATCCACTGAGCCCGCCGCCGATCACGATAATGTCATATGTTCTGTTCATCGCCATCGCGCTCAAGCTAAATAAACGGAAGAACATCAATTAAAATCAGCTTGGAAACAAAAAGACTAATTCGCATCTTCTTCCACGGCCTTGAACCCGCAAATGCCCCGCTTGGAAGATTCAATAAACTGGCAAATCTCCTGCGCATAAGGCGATAAATCCTGTTTTAACTTAGCCACGGACTGGGTCATATTCAATCCCGAACGGAAAAGAGTTGAAAAAACACGTTTGATAATCAAGCGATCCGCGGCCGAGATTCCGGCCCGGCGCATGCCGACCACGTTGAGGCCCGTAATCACATTCAAATGAACGCTGGCCGCCATGCAAAACGGCAAGACATCCTTGCTGATGCCGCTGTTCCCGCCCAGCATCGCCAGCCGGCCGATCCTTATAAACTGATGAATGACACAATTGCCGCTGATAAAGGCACGGTCGCCGACTTCAACATATCCCGCCAATAATGCCCCGTTGCAGATAATGACATTATTTCCCAATTTTACGTTATGTGCCAAATGGCTGTTGGCCATAAGATAACAATTGTTTCCGACCTCCGTGACTGTTTCGGGCTTTGTTCCGCGGTGAATCGTAACACCTTCACGGATAGTCGTTCCTGAACCAATGCGGACGTAACTGACAACATCCTTGTAGGCAAGGTCCTGGGGCAGATCGCCGATAATTGCGTGCGCATGAACAACGCATCCTTGCGCCAGGGATGAATACGGGTAAATAACTGCATGCGGGCCAATTTTTACGCCGGCTCCCAGCCGCACTGTTTCATCAATCACGGCATAAGGGCCGATGACCACGTCTGCCGCAAGCTCGGCGTCTTTATGCACCACGGCTGTCGGATGAATTTGCATTTTTATTTGGTCGCTTTCTAAAAATGCCAATAATAGATTTAATTCCGCAAACTACAATTGAAAATTGCAATATTTTATGCGCCTTTCAGGGGGCGATCGGGGTCGGACCGATTTTTTTCCAACAGGCCAAAACCATCCGCGCTATTTGTTCGGTTGTCATGCCGGAGTCTATCTCCACCCAATCCACGTTGGCCTGATTTCGGAACCAGGTCATTTGGCGTTTTGCCAATTGACAAGTTCGTTTAATGGTAATTTCCATTGCATCATCAATGATGATTTTTCCGCGGAGAACGAGAGTCGCCTCCGCATAACCGATTGCTTTCCCGGCCGTTGGCGCGGTTTCCCCGCCACTGGCGGAAAATCCCTGCTTCAAAAGACGTTCAACTTCTTCAAGCAATCCTGCTGAATACATTTCCTTGACCCGTTCTTTAATTCGTTCATAAAGCAAATTCCTTGGCATCATTAACCCCGCAATTACCGGTCCTTTTCCCAGAGGACGCCAAAGATTATTTTTTTCCCTCGCAGAACAATGCGCCGTTTCCATCACCCGCACAAGACGGCGCGGGTTATTTTTATCGGCCATTGATTCATACTGTTTCGGCGCTTGAGATTTAACCCATTCTTGCAAAGCGCCAATGCCGCTTCTTTGGAGTAATTCGTCGGCTTTTTTCCGGATATCAGGATTGCCCGCCGCAAGCCGGCTTAACCCATGGGTAAGACTTTTCACGTAAAGCCCCGTTCCACCGGCCACAATAATCCGCCGGCCGGACATTAAGGCTTCTCGGACAGCGCTCAAAGCGTGCCGATGATACTGTCCAACGCTGAAAGTATCCGACGGCGCGACCAGGTCTAATCCCCAATAACGAACTTTATTACGCAATGCCATGTCAGGTTTTGCCGTGCCGATATTCATTCCGCGGTAGACCATCATGGCATCAGCCGATAAAATATCGCCGGAATGTCTTTCGGCAATCCATTGACTCACGGCAGTTTTGCCGGTAGCCGTGGGACCAACCAAAAAAAACGCCTTTAATTCAGTCACTTAGAACATCCTTTTTTAAGAACAGACATGTTACGATCATTTATAATGTCATTCCTGATCCGCCACAGGCGGAATCGGTCCGCCAGCGGCGGATGGATTCCCGCCTTCCAGCCTTCGTAGTCCTTCGGATCCACTCAGGACACTGAGCTTGCCGAAGTGCCAAGGGCTTTACTACGGCGGAGTAGGCTCGCGGGAATGATAACTGAAAGAGCCAAGGGGCAGCAATGAAGCAAGCAAATAAAGGCCAACCCCGATACAGATGGCTGAATCCGCGATGTTGAATGTCGGCCAATGGCTGGCATTCCAATAAAAGTCAAGGAAATCGGTTACCCATCCAAGTTTAATGCGATCAATCAAATTGCCGGTAATTCCTCCCGTGATGCACCCCAGCGCCGCTGAAAATATCATCCGCCCGCCGGCAAGATAATGATAGAATAACGCCATCAAAACGAGAACCATAATTGAAACGACCGCCAGCCATTCGTTCTGGTGCTGAAGGGAACCCCAAACCGCCCCAGTATTGCGAACATAGGTTAAATCAAAAAGCGACGCGATAACGGCTTTTGACTCGCCCAGCGAAAAGGAACTTCTGATTGCATGTTTTGTAACCTGGTCCAAAACTACAATCACAAATGACAAAACAACCGTCAGCATTAAAAGGCGGGATTTAATGGTAGAAGTATAATCCAATAATTTAATCGCAGGTGAACAATATAGAAACAGGGAAAAACTTATTCTTCTTCCGTGGCAGACTCGGCGGATGCCTTGTCGTCCGTGTGAAAAGATGCCGCCGATTCAAATGATTTGAACTTCTTTTGACCATCTTCATTTTTTGATTTACAGGCTATGCACATCCGGGCATAAGGCACGGCCTTAAGACGCGCCTTTTCAATTCCCCGCCCGCAGTTGTCGCAAATTCCATAAGTGCCCAGGGCGAATCGGTTCAAGGCTTCGTTAATCTCAAATAAAATATCCTGATCCATGCTGACCCGGTTCAACGCAAAATCACGGTCAAAATTATCGGTCCCCTGTTCTTCTGACCGATAACTGACGTCATTGTCCTTGTCCGAGCGGCTGAGATTATCCGTGGCCAGGAAATTGATCTGTCCTGTGATTCGCTCGCGTAAACGCAACAAAAAATCGCGTTTTTCCTTGGCCTGCGAAACAGAGAGATATTTGTTGCCTTTCACCACCACATTTCCCTTTGCCAACTGAGCCACGGTAAAGCCCACGGATATCCGCCGGATTTTTTTTATCCTTTTTGCAGACTTCAGCATTCGTTTGACGGATGACTTCGCACAGCTTGAACCCCGAAGTTTCTTGGCCGGTCTGCTTGGTATTTTTTTCTTCTGTTTTGCTTTGCTCATTTTTTTTCTTTCTACTCGCCTTGCCATAGCTTTAGCGACGGCGGGTTTGTCATACACAGCTTCGGCGGAGTTTCGCTTGGCTCCGCCACAGATGCCCCGCCGCTTCCGCCGTCGCCCTACGGGCTATGGCGAGACAAATGCCGCGGGGAGCTTCACATATTCCGCCCGCAAACTGAAATATCGTTCAATTGATTTTTTGATAAAATTTATCAAAAATTGCGTTCCTTTTATCATTCTCCATCATGCTTGTCAATTATGATTTGCCTTTTTATTTATCGCCGCACTGACGAAGAGAATCAGCGATTTTAATCATCTCGCGAGAGGGCATGGGCGTTGCGCCGGGCCGACCACACACATACACCGCCAGGCGGTTTGCCATATTGATGATTGTCTCCATGCAGACACCATTGATCAATCCCATGACCATGGCAGCCGTGAATGCATCCCCGGCGCCAACCGTATCAACGATCAGCGCCTTTCTGCCCTCTGATGGATAGGTTCCGCCCCGGCAATAAAGGACAGCACCTTTTGGTCCCTTGGTAACGGCAACGACGTTAAGCTTGTACCTGTGCATTAAGCTCTTAACCACCCCGGCTTCACTGCCCCGAATGGAAAGCATGTCCGCAACAATTACAAGTTCTTCATCATTAAGCTTTAAAATGTTTGAAAGCTTCAAGAGATCATGTATTATTTCACGATTATAAAAAGATTGCCGAAGATTAATATCAAATACTTTCAAAGATGCATCCGGCATGGCGGTGATAAACTTGCGGATTGTCTCGCGGGTAACATCCGAACGTTGCGCCAACGATCCAAAACAGACCGCTTTCGTCTGCCTTGCCAAAGAACGCAATCCGGGTGAAAAGCGAACGAAATCCCAGGCAACATTTTGTTTGATTTCATAACTGGGCTTGCCATCATGGTCTAATTGAACTTTCACGACGCCGGTGGGATGCGCGCGGTCAACCGCAATATATTTCCGGCTGAACCCCAGTTTCTCCAGTTTGGACAATATTTCCCGGCCAAGACTATCGTGGCCGACACGGCTGGCCACATGGGCTTCTGCGCCCAAGACTTTGGCAAAGTAGGCAAAATTTGTCGGCGCTCCGCCAAGCTGTTTGCCGGCGGGCAGCATATCCCAGAGAATCTCGCCGATTCCGACCACAATGTTTTTTTTATTTTCCGTCATTCAGATTTGACAAGCCGTCAAAAATTGGTATAAATCTCAACAAACAATTAAACTTATACTATGGCGTTTTGCCGTCAATAGCAAGGAGTCAAATATGCTTACCATTATTTTATTAATTCTCTTAGCCATTCTGGTTGTGTTTTTTATCGCCGGATACAACAAACTGGTTACCTTGCGTAACCGCTTTAAGAATTCATTCGCCCAGATTGATGTTCAGCTCAAGCGACGCTATGACCTGATTCCCAACCTGGTTGAGACCGCGAAAGGCTATATGCAGCATGAACGCCAGACATTGGAAGCGGTCATTGCCGCCCGCAACCAGGCGTCCTCCGCCGGCCAGAAGGCCGCTTCTGATCCCAGCAATGCTTCCGCCATCCAGGGATTAATCGGCGCCGAATCGGTTCTGAGCGGAGCTTTGGGAAAACTGTTCGCGGTCGTGGAGGCGTATCCTGATTTGAAGGCCAACCAGACAATGCAGACTTTAATGGAAGAACTGACTTCCACGGAAAACAAAATCTCTTTCGCGCGCCAGGCCTATAATGACTCGGTGATGAGCTATAATACCACGCGGGAATCATTCCCCGATCTCCTGATTGCCGGCCCGCTCGGGTTTAAGGAAGCACAACTTTTTGAAATCGTTAAGCCCGAGGAACGGGAAGGGCAAAAAATATCGTTTGGAAGCAAAAGCCAGTAGCCAGGAGTTAGGAGTCAGGATTCAGGAGTCCCTGGCCGGCACGAGCTCGGCTCGGGCATAGGCGGGCAGGCAGAATTCAGAGTAAGGCTGTAATTTATTTTTTCCCTATTCTGGCTTCTGGCTTCTGTATTCTGACTTCTTTTGAAGAATGGACTTCTTTGAGCACCAGGAACGCGCGAAACGGAACACATTGCTGTTGACGTTTTTTTTTGCCGTTGCCGTTGTTTTGATCATTTTCGCCGTTTATTTAGTCCTGGCGTTTTTTTTCCTTTCTTCCATTAACGGACGCCCGCCGGCGGCCGCAACGGACTGGTTAGCAAGCATTACGCGTCTTTGGGATCCGGTTTTTTTCTTATACACCGCCATCGGCACTTTTGTGATAATTTCCACCGGCACAATTTATAAAATAAGCCGGTTATCGGCCGGCGGAGATGCGGTCGCGCGCATGTTTGGAGCAAGACCGCTTAACCTGCAGACATCCGCGCCGGCCGAGCGCCGTCTGTTGAATGTTGTTGAAGAAATAGCCATTGCCTCCGGTATGCCGGTGCCGCGGGTTTATTTGCTGGATGAAGAAAGCATTAACGCCTTTGCGGCCGGCTTTTCAACCAGGGATGCCATTATCGGCGTGACACGCGGTTGCATGACGCTTCTTTCCCGCGATGAATTGCAGGGCGTCATTGCGCATGAGTTCAGCCACATTCTCAACGGCGATATGCGGCTCAATCTCCGGCTTATGGGCGTTTTACACGGCATCCTGGTGATAAGCCTTATCGGCTGGTGGATTTTCAGGATATCATCTCAATCCTCCCGCTCCGGCGTCAGTGGGTCAGTGCGCAAAAAAGGAGGCAATACGATCGTTATTCTCCTGGCCGGACTCAGTCTCATGATTATTGGATATATCGGCGTGTTTTTTGCGCGTTTGATCAAGTCGGCTGTTTCACGCCAACGCGAATTTTTGGCGGATGCGGCTTCGGTCCAATTCACCCGTAATCCGGAGGGAATCGCCGGGGCTCTCAAAAAAATCGGCGGTTTTATAACCGGCGGAGAGATCACCAATCCGAACGCCGAAGACGCCTCGCACTTCTTTTTTGCCGATGGATTGAAGCGCTCATTTTTTAATTTGATGTCAACCCACCCTCCCCTGACGGAACGGATTTGCAGGATTGACCCGGCCTTTGACGGAACTTTCCCTGAAACCTCACTCAAAATGACATTCGTTGCCGATGATGAAATATCATCCATGGACGCGGCGACAGCCCGTATGACCGACAACGGGCAATCGTCCGTCCGCTCCATCACTCTTGACCCGGACTCGGCAATGAAAAGCGTCGGGCGGATGGATGCAGAAAGTCTGCATACTGCGGGACGTTGGCTTGCCTCGCTTCCAACCGTAATCCGTTCCGCCGCTCGGGAACCAACCTCTGCCCGGGCGCTTATTATGGCCATGCTTCTTTCAGGCAATAACGAAATCCGGAATAAACAGCTGCTCTATCTCAAGGATAACACCGAAGAAAATATTTACAACGCGGTTCTTGCGCTGATACCCACAGTTGAAAAAATTCCACCGGAATGGTTTTTACCGCTGGCCGATTTATCAACAGCAACATTAAGGACTTTGCGGGCGTCCGATTTGAAGATGTTTGCCGAACAACTCCGGCGCCTCGTGGAATCTGACGGGACAATCACTCTTTTTGAATATATGATGCAGTCCATGGTAACGGCGCATATTAAAAGTTGGACCCGCCGGGATCAGGAAAATGTTTTTCCTTCATCAGATTTAAAGCGCTACTTGCCGTCAATGTATGCAATTCTTTCAACCTTGGCATATTTCGGCAATGACAATGATGCCGCCGCGGCACGCGCCTTTACCGCAGGCGTGAAAAGACTGCCTATCACGGAACAACCGACAATATTGCCAAAGCAACAATGCGGTCTCACGCAGGTGGATCGGGCGCTCTCTACGCTTGGTTCGTCTGCGCCCGGAATCAAGAAATATTTTTTGGACGCATGTTGCGCCTGTATTACCCATGACGGGAAAGTGAATATAAGCGAGGCCGAATTATTGAGGGCGGTGGCCGCTATTCTTGATTGTCCTGTGCCGCCATTTTTACCGACTGAAATGCCGCTTACGGCAAATACCAGCATGGCATAAAGCTTGCCACGCATTGCGCGTGGCGAGATCGGGAATCCAGCAAGAAGCCATTCTGGATTCCCGTTTGCACGGGAATGACAGAAGGGATTGTTAATTTGCACCTGAATAGTTACACGGTTTTTAACAGAACCCTGGTCAAAGAAATATTTTTTTCTTTGCTGCGCATGGGGCGAACGCTATTTAGAACGGTTCCTTTCGGACGGAGCATAATAGCCTTGCTGTTCACATGCATCCTTGCGGGCTGCCATAGCAATCGGGATAAACTGGTTTGGACATCAATTGACGTCAACACCCCCTACACCCAGGCGGACGCCCATTTATTGACGTTTGACATCACCAATCATGTTTTGATTGACACCGGGTCAAGGCAGAGCGGCGAAAAACTTATTAATTATTTCCAAGGCAGAAAATGCCGGTCAATTCAATCGGTCATTATTACCCATGGCCATCGCGATCATTACGGAGGCATGATTCCTTTGCTCAACTCCGGGATTGCGGTTGGCTGTGTTTATTTCAATCCTCCGCCTGCCGACCTTGTTGCGACTGAGCGGCCATGGGGCTGTTCAGATGAGGAAATATCTGAAATACGAATGGAGTTGCAGAAAAGAAATATTCCTTTAAAAGCCATAAAAAATGACACGGTATGGGTATTAGGAAACAACGCCGTAATGCGTGTCATTTGCGCTTTTAACGGCCTGGACACGCCCGTGGGACGTACGGATATTAACGACACTTCGGCCGTGATGATGCTCACCCATAAAAACATCAAAATAATATTCGCCGCCGACCTTAACCGCGCCATCGGCGATTATCTGGCGACAAATTGTCCGCCGGATCTATTGCGCGCCGATATTTTGAAATTTCCGCATCACGGTACGGAATCGTTTCCCAACGATAGCCTTTTTGCCGCAGTCAACGCCAAAACGGTCATTGTTCCTGCACCGAAGGAATTATGGCTTTCCGAACGAAGCGCCCGTGCGCGACGACTGACCAAGGACTGCACGGTTTATGTCAATGGCATTGATGGAAACATTTCCGTTCTTTCTGACGGAAACACATTCAGCATCCGTTCCGACAAATAATGCCGGACTTATAACCCGGATATTTCACGTGAAATATCCGCCTGAAAGGCTTCGACGCGCACGCTGAAGTGTGCTTGCTCAGGATTATCCTTTCGGCGCGTCGAAGAGTTAATCTTGAGCAAGGCGTATTTTACGCCGCGCCGAAACTTTGGCTACAACTTGTTGTAGCCAAAGCACATATTTCACAAGCGGTTATCCGCTCATGAAATATGTGAGATAATCTTGTGATTTGACGGTTGCGGAGTATAATTTTCCTTCATGGACAAAAACCGGTTACTTGAATATTTAAGCGCCATGGACCATGCGCTCTCCGAAGAAACCGAATTGGTCGTTTACGGCAGCGCTGCGTTCATTTTACTGGATGAAGACGGACGGACGAGTCTGGATATTGACGTTGCGGCGCCATACTCGCGGGTAAATTATCCTGATTTTTGCCGCGCGGCCGAGCGTTCCGGTTTGCCGGTCAACCCGCCGGGAAATACTTCACGCGATCATATTGAATGGATATCGTCCCTGCGTTTATGCCTGAGAAAACCGAGCGCTGATGATGAAATTGTGCTTTGGCACGGAAAACGGCTGACTGTCAAAACTGTTTCCGCCGCCGATCTCATCGCCAGCAAGCTCATTCGTTATGATTCAATAGATCAAGCCGATATCCAGCATGTCCTTAGAACCGCATGCCATTCCTTTGAACGCATTCAGTCGGCTGTTGCCGCATTACCGGAACCTTTTAACACGGATCCGCTGGTCCTGGAGAATTTGGAAAATTTGAAAGCCGATTTGCGCATGTGGATGGAACAAACTTAATGAACCCGAGAGAACGACTTGAAAAAGCGTATGCGTTGGCTTTTAATCCGGCCAGTCTGAATGAATTATGGAGCCGGATTAAACATTGCAAGATTAAAGACACCGGTGAAACGGTAATTTTAGTGGATATGGCGTTAATGCTTCATCAGGCGCTTCCCGAAAGCGGATATTCTTCCCAGCGGGCGTTGCAGCGTCTTGCCGCCTATCAAGCCCGCGCGCGGGCATTCGGCCTGCCGTGTTTTCTACGCAATATCCGCAAGGCACTGGGCGTGAACAAGCCGATGGAACCGGGCACTGTTCCGCCGGCCATGGTCAGGGATATCGCTTTGCCTGAACTGAGCCATCACGCCGCGATAATGCCTGTCCAATCCGGGAAATAATGCATCCGGCAAACATGGTTAAAAACGAATCCGTACTTTGCTCCGGCCGGTAACATGCTCAAACAGAACCGTTTCCCGTTTATAATATTGATTTCACCTTTCATCGGACTGGCGTTCCATACAACGGCTATTTTCATTTTTCCCCTCAATGTATTCAGATAATTTGAAGAAGATTGTTAAAATCTTCGGTCTCCCAAAGCGGCGAATCATGATTACCGCCGGGAATTTCATAATAACTGAAATTCTTATTATGTTTCATTTTATCCGCCAATGTTCTTGATTGTTCAACCGGAATAATCGTGTCGGCGCCGCCATGGGAGAGGAAAACCGGCATGACAAGTTTTTCCGCATTAAGCAAAGCGGAATGTTTTCGGTATATATCCGGAATCTCATCCGGAGTTCCGCCGTATGAATTTTTAATCGCTTCGGCAACTTCCCGGAGAATTGGTTTATCCTGTTGCCGGCACCACTGGTAATAAGTTGTTAAATCGGAAGCGGCGCCGCGGGCGATAATGCCGCTGACATCCTCCGGATAAAGAACACCGTAAATAAGATTACTGGTCCCGCCCATTGAACCGGAACAGAAAATTGATTTCCGCATTCCGTATTCATCCCTGAGAAAGCCTGTCAAGGCGTGCATATCTTCTGCGGCCGCAAGCCCCATCCAGCTGTTACCCCGCAAATTGACGGTCAAAATACCGGCGCCCGATTTTAAAAAACACGGCAGCCATTTTTCCCGGACGTCACGGCGCGTGTAGAGTTGGTCACCGGTTGAACCATGACCATGAATCACAACAATCCACAAATGACTGTTTTGGCCCGGCAGCAACAGAGCCCAGTCCTTAAATCCGTCACATTTGCTTTCATAGTCCAAACGCCGGATGCCTTCCGGGAAAAACTCTCCAGCCGTATCCGACAACTTAAAAATATTCATTTTCTTTATTTTATTTCAGCCATTCAACCGTCTCGCGCAATGATTCTTCCGATGGTTTCAATGGCCAGTATTCGAGCCCGATATATCCTTTGAAACTGGTCTTGTCTATGGCCCGGCAGATAAACGGATAGTTTTGCTCCCCGTCCTTGGGCTCATGCCGGCCGGGAATGCCGGCAATATGAAAGTGGCCGATGGCATCAATGCCGGAAGAAATATCTTCAATGATATTTCCGCCCATGATTCCGGCGTGGTAAATATCGTAAAGACCCTTGACGTGCGGATGATTGACCGCGCGTACCAAGTTGACCATCAGTTCGGTGCTGTCCAGATAATAGCCGGGATGGTCATAAAGGCTGTTCAGCATTTCCAGCAGAACAGTAACCTTATATTTTTCGGCAATAGGGGCGATCCTTTTCAACCCGTCAATGATGGCCTGATTCTGGATGTTGGCCGGGACTTTTGGAAGCGCATTACCGCTCAGAACGACAATATTGCAGGCATGCATTTTACTGGCCGCTATTGCCGTCCGTTCCGCCTGCTTGACCAGTTCATCGTGCAGAGAACGGTCATTGAAAGCCTTCTGCAAATCGCTGGCGACCAGCATGCTGATGGTAACGCCGTGCTTTTCGCAGGCTTTCCCGATATCACCCGGGTTTTTATTGTCCGGACCAAACAAATCCGCGGCCTTAAAACCCATATCGGCTATCCGGGCTATACGTTCCGTATAAGGTCGGTCGGTGAAAAATATTTCAAGGTTCGGTGCGAGATTCATGGTTTCCTCCGCTATAATTGCGACATTGAACTTTAGACTTTAGACATTAGACTTTTCAGATTGACGCTCATCTCCTTTGCTCTTTTTTTAATATCAGCCGAAGTTTGGTTCGGCGCGATGCCGATAGATCCCATGCGCATCATTATATCCTTGGTTTGGGGGCACATGTCCGGAGAATATTCCGGCAGTTTTTTCACATGCGGGCATTTGAAAGGACACCCCTCCGCCGTGGCCGTTTTCTGCTCCAGGATATGTTCCCAGTACCAATATAAATGCCAATCGCGGACGCCTTGCGTGCCGCCGCCAGCCGGCCCACCGATTCCAATTTTGGCCGTAATTACCTTTTTAGCCAAATCAAAACTGTCAAACAGGAGCGGCGCCGAATATCCGCATAATCCCTCACGATCATTTGGTTTAATCCAATGGACGCCTTTCGGCAGGACGGTTTCCTTGCGCAATTGATTGTAATTGCGGCGCGTGGATTCATTTATCCAGTCCAGTTTCCGTAATTGCGCCAGGCCGATTGCCCCGGCCATTTCCGAAAGCCGGTAATTTTCGCCGCAGAATAATTCACCGGGTTTGCGTTCCTGCGCAAACCGGTTCGGCCGCCAGCAGGCGGCGGTGTCGTGGTAACTTTGAGCGCGCGTATAAATCCACTCCTTATCGGTGGTCAACATGCCGCCCTCGCCGGTTCCGATCACCTTGTAGGCGTCAAAACTGAAACACCCGATATCACCCCAATTGCCCAGCATCTTGCCTTTATAACTTCCACCCGCGGCTTGTGCCACATCCTCAATTAAAACAAGCTTATGCTTGTCGGCAATCGCACGGAGTTTTTCCATTCTGGCCGGCAGACCGAGCATGTGCACAACCAGGATGGCCTTGGTGCGCGGCGTTATGGCTTTCTCAACCGCGGCCGGGTCAAGGGTGAGCGATTCATCAATTTCCGTGATTACGGGAATAGCTTTTGCCACGATAATGGCGGAGACGCTGGCGAAAAAAGTGTAACCGGGCAGAATCACCTCATCGCCCGGCCCTACGCCGGCGGCGACCATGGCAGCAATCAGGGCGCTTGTTCCCGAATTAACTCCCAAGGCATATTTGCATCCGATTTTGACGGCAAATTCCTTTTCCAGTCTTTCCACGCGGCTGTTGGTTCCGTAATAACGGAATAACCAGGCCGAAGGAGTCGTTGGCTCTTTTTTCAATATATTACGAATTTCTTTTTTCCCGGCGGATGAAACATTGAACAAATCCACCAACTCCATTAATTCTTCCGTTGAATACTTGCTGTATTTTTTCGCCATAGTTTTTACCTTTCTATTATTTTACATGAGCTGCTTGCAAAAGTCGTCTTCTGCCATCTTCGGCCCCACCCCCCGCTTCGCGTACCCCTCCCTGGAGGGGAGCATAAGCTACTCCTTAAGGTCCCCTCCGCCGGAGGGGTGGCCGTAGGCCGGGGTGGGTTCCGGACATACTTTTGCAACAGATTCTTATATAATTTTCATTAATTTTTCCTGCCGCTTCGCATCTAACGGAATTCCAGGATAACCGGAATAATTCCTGACCTTCTCTTTCGCCAGCATATATGTATCTTTTGCTCCGCCTGCTTCCCACACCGCTCGCGGCCCGCGAACTGAAACACGGGGCGCAAGATATTCGCCGGAATGAATCCATTTGAGCGTGTGATCACAAGTCATATATTCGCCATGCGGACCAACTTTCTTTATCAGCCCGGCAGCGATTGTTTCATCATTCACTAGGATGCCGTCGGCGATGCGTTTTGACATGGCCGCAATCTCCTCGTCCATGACCAACTGTTCATGACTGCATGTCATTCCCGTGGCAAACATGCCGCAATTGACGATTAAATCGTGTCCGGCGGCGACGGAAGCGAACATGCTGAATGTTTTTTCCCACGCGTTTTGCTCGTCGTGCGCGTGATTATCGGAATTCGGGGCGGTGGTATGCGATGGCGCCTTATAAAACCGGGCCAGTTGCGCCGCCGCGATCCGGCAGATGGTCGTTTCCGTTGATCCGACCAAGGCCGCGCCGGTGCGCATATCGGTCGTTGTCCAGGAATTCGCGTACATTACCTTTGTCCCCGGACGGAGCATCTGGATCATGACAAGGCCTGACAGACATTCCGCGTTATTCATGGTCAAAAGCCCGGCCAGCGTATAAGGCGATGAAATTCCCGCGTTCGGTTCCGGAAGAATCGCGATCGGAACGCCCGTGGCAATCATGTCCATTATTGCATCCAGCACGCCTTCCTCCCAGCAAAGCGGGCTGGTCGGCGAAAGCTGGCTGATGCCATACGGCTGTTGCCGCAGATCGCCGGCATAAACCGCCTTGAGCATTTCAATCATTGCCCGGTTAATTTTCAGATTATCAGTGGAAAAATAAATCGGCTTGGAACAGTTTTCCACACAAGCCTTGAGTCCGTACAACAAAGACATTTTTGGGTCCGGCGCATCCTGCGGCATCACCGGAATGCCGAGCATGTCAATACATTTGAGATTCTGGCATATTCCGGCAAAACGTTCCACGTCAACTATTTTTGATGGCCTTGTCGCGCCCGTCTCCGAATCCACCCAGAAAACCGCGTTATGACCGGCGGCAATTTTCGGCACGCCATCCCCCAGCGTGAACGCAAACTTTCCCTCCCGGTCAAACATGTCAAAGGTCGGTGGAATTTTGCTCAAATAATCTTCAATGCACGACTTGCTGAAGTGAACGATTTTTCGTTCGGCATCCACTTCTAATCCTTTTTCCTTGAGAAACATAAACATCTTTTCACTGCCGATTTGCACGCCGCAGTCCTGGAGAATATCCATCGTTGCCGCGTGGATTTCCCGGATTTCCCGATCTGAAAGAACATTTAATCTCGTAAGTTTCATTTTATTTTTCCTTTATTACTGATATGCAAGGCTTTGTTTATCATCAATTCCGTATCAGCCGCCGCCGGCATTATCGGCCGTCCACGCCTGACGAATACCGACACGTCCCGCGCGGGAACGGCGGAAGGATCAATGCCTGACAGTTACCCTCCGCACCATATTTGCTTTCCGCTTCTTTCCATCGTCATCGCGGTAATTGAAATCTGAGTAAGAGATGAGAAAACTTTCGTCGTTCAACTTAAGGACATCGGTGTTGGAACAGCTCTCGTGTCCTTTGCGCCATTCGTACATACATACCGGATATTCATCTTCGAACCAGGCCCTGTACGCCAGTTCGTGATAGGTGGAACCGACAACCCGCACCCGACAGTTCCAATCGAGACCGCCGTTCTCACTAACAGTAATATGAACCCCCGGACGGCCATGAACAAGGGCCACGATGCGGTCTTTCAGGGTAATCAAATGGGGGGTAATACTGGATTCGGCAACCGGAACCGGATCACTCCATGTATATCCGCCATCCACGGACCTGCACACCATGGTAACACGGGACGCCTCGTCATCCAAGGCGCACATATCAGTACGCATGGCGCAAAGGAGGGTGCCGTCCGCAAGAATAACCAGGCTATCTTCACCTCCTCCATACCCGTGAGTTGTCATGGTCTTGTCCTCGGCGATAGCGCTTCTCATTTTCCATGTCTTTCCGCCGTCAACCGATGCGATACAATAATCTAAATAGAATATTCTCCCGCGCATATCAGGAGCCTGTCCGGCTCCCCATCCGGCTCCGCTTGTGGTGGACAGCAGGGTGCCATCCTGTAAAGCAATAAGGTTTTCCGGTCGTACCCTACCGATGCGGGGTGCAACCGGCTGCCATTCGGATTGCTGCCCCAACCTTGACCTGGTAACGGCAGGGAACAGGAGTCCGGGGAAATCTACGACTCCTCTGCGCTCTCCCCACTTTTTTTCAGGGCCTTGCCGATAGAGGTAGGGAAACTCACGGTCATGAAACGGAATATCACCATAATCATAGTAATCAAAATAACCGACCTTATTTACCGAGACTAAACCAAACTTCGGTTTGACCGGTAATGCGGTCGCATCTATAACAGAATTATCAGCATATCCAGGCGACTTAGGTGGATAGATACCAACTTGCGAACCGTCCGGAAGAGTTGCAACAACCACCGGGTTGCTTACCTCATCTCTGTTAATCCGTGCCCATGTCGCACCATTATCCCGTGAACGGTAAAACCAGGCATCCTTTTGTACCCCGATAGCGCCGTAAGTATCCTGTCCGACATTTACGCGATAGATAATATCTTTATCTTCGGTCATCCAGACCTTGGGAAACTGAAACAATCCCCACAGCCAGCTTCCCGGCTTGTCGGGAGCAAGCATGACTACAATCGGTTCATCAAGTCTAATCTCCATAATGACGCTCCTATTTTTGTTAACGGTTCAGGTATGTGTTTATACCCATTGTGAACAGCTTCATATCATTTCCTCCACGGAATGGTCTCTTGGTTACGCGCGGCCGCGATCATCGCGTCCACCGCCTCCGGGGCGGTGAAGCTGGGCAGCGGGCTGCCCGTGCTCAAAATGAACGGCGCGGCGGGACCGGAGGCCGTGATCTGCGCCGACACAGCCCGGTCAATTTCCACGGCATCGTTGCGTCCGAGTAATGCCTCCGAGTCAAGATTTCCAAATAGACAACGCCGTGGCCCGAACACCGCGCGTACTGCCTCCACGGTCAAGGCCGCGCCCTTGCGCGGCTGTTCAAAGGCAAAGGCATCCACGGGAATGGCGACCTCTTCAGGGAGGATAGGCAGAATGTCGCCCTCGTTCCACAGGATGATGCGCAATCCGAACCCATGGGCCGCTTCCGTGATTGAACGCTGATACGGCAGGGCAAAGCGTTCAATCATCGCCGGGGAAATGATATCACATGAAGCCCATCCATCGGCAATAAAGCAAGCTTCTGCCCCGGCGGCTTTCCACTCCTGCATGCGCAGCCGGTCGCCGGCCTGAAAACGATCACAGGCATATAGGAACAGGTCCGGGTCTTCAATCATCAACTCCATCGCCCGTTCAAAACCGAAAGCATAGCACGCGCAGATGTAGGCCGGCGAATGATGCGGCAATACCAGCGCCCGGTCTCCGACTTCGGTAATCAGACGTTGCAACCCACCCAAGTACGCCTCGCCCCAACTGGTGAATACTGGAATCATGCGGTCTATGTCCGCGCGCGTTTGCATCGGGCCGACGGGATCGCACCCTTTCGCGCCTGTCTCCGCATTGGCGAGCGCCAGGCTGGTCTTGTCCATACGATAGCGCTGACCATTCTCTTCTATCAACCAACTCTCGCGCTCATCGGCAACCAGACTGGGCGGCATCGAACCGCCGCTGCCGCTGTAGAAAAGCAGGTCGGGATGGTGGCGTTCCAGCAGGGCGAGATGGGCGCGATGCCAATCATCGCGCGTCCCGAGGGCCAACTGCCAGGGCGACATATCGGCCACCTGCCAGATATAATCAAATCCCCAAGTGAACAGGGCAACGGGCGTCGGCGAACCCGAATATCCGTCCAGCGCGCGCAGGGCGCCCGGACGGCCACAGTTGGTAACAGTCGTCATGGTTGGCCTCCATCCGTGCTGTGATACCGGGGAAACTCCCAATCCAATTCTTCCCAGGTGATTGGAATAAACGAAAAGCCGGGTTCCCGACCATGTCGGCGGGCCAAGCGCGCAATGTTCCGCAGAAAGTCCCCTAACTTAGCGGGCGTGACCTGGGGATCCACGTCCCATAACGCAAGGTCGGACACACCCGCATCCAACGCATGGTCAATATCCGCCAGCAGGTCGGCGGGCGGCCTGGTGATCAGCTCCACCGGATTGATCATGCCCGAGAAGTTGACCTCGGGCAAGCAGGCGTGGATCGCGCGAATATCCGACCGCACCGCCCCCTGTAGACTTCGCAATCCCGGGATGGCGCGATAGGCCTTGGCAAAAGATTCGGCGGGCACGTTACAATGATGCAGATCACACCTTGGCGGCACGCTCTGGCTCGCGGCCGCTTCCGTAACAAAGCGCACATCATAGGGACGCACCATGTCTACATACACGTCCGGCGACATCATGGTAACGTTGCAGTTGCCCAACGGCGCCGAGTCTAACGGTCCGAACAATGTGCCGATAAAACGGTAGGCCGCATTCATCGTCTCCGTGATCACCTGCAGGTAGTGGCGGGCGAGCGGCGGATCGGCCAGCAAGTCTGCATAGAACTCCATGCCCCGCAACGAGAAGGCATTGTTCGCCGGGCTGGCCAGATCAATCATCTGGGTCGCGCGGCCATAGCGCGCAATACGCGCATCGCGCTCCACGGCCAGCAACTCACCGACCGGCGAGTGAGCGAGGTCAACCGGCTTCAGGTTCGCAAGCTGCTTCTCGTTCAGTGGGTGGTTCTGATATCCTCCAACATCCTGTAACGTCGCCGGCATGCCGAGGATGACGGGAACGATCATCGTATGATACGGGAGCAACATGGAAACGAAGCTCGTGTCCAGAGTCGGTGAAAGATTGCCGACCCCGATGTCTCCGAACCAGGCATTGAGTTGGCGCAGCCGGCCCAGATAGGTCTCATCCAGCCAATCAAAATCAATGTGATCCGGGCGGCCATGGGCCGCCTGATAATGCCGCTCCCACCACTGCCAGACGCAATAAAGACTGATCGGTAACGACGTCATTATGCATCCTTTCATCTTAAATCCCTGAACACCTTCAATCGCCACGACCTGCACAGGGCTGGAATACAATCCCTTGACGGTCAACGGCATTAAGATAAACAAAAAAAACTTATTCCCATCTGTTTTTTTAAACAACTTCAATATGCAATAAATGGACAAAATAAACAATGGATAGGATTGCATTTCTTTTGTATATTCTTGCAAACACAGTTGAAGGAGAAAAAAGGGTAAAAACTCTATTTTCATGAATAAACCCGCATCATACGGATTTGTCTGGGAAACCAAATACCGCGCTTGCCCCGTTTTGATCAACGCCACCAGCCGCGTGCAGAATAACGGCGGGGTTTCCCCGAAAATTATCAACAACTACTGGGTCTTTGACTACAGCATTTCACAATATGGCCGGTATAAAGTCGGTAAACGCTCCCGCGCCTGGCAGGAGCGTTTACCGCGAATCGGACATTTATATCCTCCGCGCGTGCCTTATACCGAAGACCTGCGCAAGGCGCCCAAGCCAATTGAAGACGCCTGGGTTATTTTTACCGGAGGTGAGTTGGCTGGATTGCACAAACTGATTCCAAAAAAATATTTATATGCCCGATTTCTTGACCCGGAAGGATTATGCCGGCCGCTGCTCCAGAAAGCCGCGCGAATCGGAAACGACGAAGGCAATGCCGGATTCTGGAAGGCGCAATCTGTTCTTTGTGAAATTATTGGATTACTTATATCAAGCAAGCATATAAAAAACGAAAGTTATCAGATTGGAGCAGATAATCGGAAGTCCGGATTATCACCTTGGGCTGAATCCGTCCGGAACTACCTGCGGGCGCAATGCGCCCACCCTCTCCATTTGAATGAAATTGCCGGCCATTTTAACGTGAGTCTTTCAACATTATGCCACCGCTATCATACCGAAACGGGCGAATCGCCGATGAATACCCGTCTGCGGATACGAGTTGAAATAGCAAAAACTTTATTATTGAAAGGGCAGACATTGAAAACAATCGCCGTTGAAACCGGTTTTTGCGATCCCTATCATCTGTCTAAAACTTTTAAACAGGTAACCGGGCTTTCGCCACGACAGTTTATTGAGTCGCTGACGAAGATTTAAGTAAGCTTGCGTTAAGTTTCCAATGTTGTTTCTTGTTTCCGTTCAATCCATTTAATTATCCGTTCGGCGACTTTTTCTTTTGTCATCAGCGGTAATTCCACATGTTCCCCGCCGGCGGAAAACAATGTTACCCGGTTGGTATCGGCTTCAAATCCGGCGTCGGGACGGCTGATGTCATTGGCAACGATCAGATCCAAATTCTTCTCCCGTAATTTGCGCAAAGCTTCGGGGCGCAAGCGGCCGGTTTCGGCCGCAAAACCGACAAATATCCTTTTTCCTTTTTTTGGGGCAACTGTCATGAGAATGTCCGGATTTTGCGCCAAAGGAAGCAAATCAGGCATTTTGTGCTTTTTGATTTTCTCTTTGCTTAATTCAGCCGGCCGCCAATCCGACACGGCGGCCGCCATGACAAGCGCATCGCACCATTCGATTTTTTCATTCACGGCCGAGAGCATATCGGCGGCCATTACTACTTTTACAAGAATGACGTTTGGCGGAGGCTGAACGGATACC
>Ga0247840_10002567_pt1 | contig 32178 bp, 24 predicted proteins | sample LaCruzMarch2015__FD_192404 | JGI IMG/M metagenome (GOLD analysis project Ga0247840, IMG submission 192404) | Freshwater microbial communities from meromictic Lake La Cruz, Castile-La Mancha, Spain - LaCruzMarch2015_17m | ecosystem: Environmental > Aquatic > Freshwater > Lake | place: Spain...
TACTCGGTCAGCTATAGTACCATTTTTGTCTTCACATCGAAAGGAAGAAGCAAAGGATCAAGAGAATATTTTAGCGGAATATCAAGCGACTTGAGCACCAAGATTAAGAGAGGTACCATATTGGCAGGATCATGTACCATGTCCTATTTCTAGGGTAAGTTGTCCTTGTGAACTACCACCTCCTCATCAAATAGAATCAGAATAGAGTATATCATCACTAGCTTCAGCATCACTTACATTGTCACCATCAGCATCAAATTGAGCGTAGACAGTTTTACTACCATAAGTACCAGGAAGTGTTCGTACTTTGGAAGTAGAATAATTTTCCCAAGCAGGTCGAGTGATTCCATCATCAGAGAATCTCATCTTCGCTGCAGGAGGAGTAGTAGAGATGTTGAGTGTTACGGTATTTGACGTAGTAGAAGAAGCATCATTGTTGATAACAAATGATCAGGTAAAGTCTGTGATAGCAAAATCAGTAAAATGATCAGTAGTAAATTGGACATATGCTTGTCATCATATATCTACTACATTAGTTATACTTTGAGGATACCAAGTTGTTCCATTATCTTCTGAATAATGAACTTGTATAAAATCACCTATATTTTTTCCAGAGGCAGGAATAGATAATGTTGCCAATCAATTTGTAAGTTCTAATCATCTATCACTAGCTCATACGCTGATAACAGAAATGGTATTGGTTGGTTGGTTACTTGGCGTGATAGAAGTTGGAGGAAAAAATCTTCATGTATAGTCAGTACCATCAGATTTGTTTTTGATTTCGATATTTTGTGGTAGTGTCAAAATAGCATCATTGTTGTGTATAGTAAGTTGTATCGGAACCCTTCATAAAGTATCTATAAAAACCATGGGAGCTGATCCAGACAAAACAGATCCCGATAGGATATATCATTTGCTAGTAAATTCTGTGTGTATTTTATTTGTATCTCTAGTGTCTAATAAAGAAATAAGACTATTTCCATGTAAACGAGTAAGATATGCTCCAGATGCTGATTTATATGTGGTAAAATCACCTCATACGATAATTTTATCATCCTTTTGGATGGTCAATGCATGGATAGCAGCATCAAATCAGTCACCAACATCAAAAGAAGTGTCAATTGTCCCATCACTATTGAGTTTGATTATATTATTTGCCGCTACTCAGTTATAGCCAGTAAATAATCATCATACAAGAATTTTTCCATCACGCTGAATCTTAATATTTCTTACATCATTATTAAATCAGTCACCAACATCAAAAGAAGTGTCAATTGTCCCATCGTTATTGAGTTTGATTATACTATTTGCTGCTACTCAGTTATAGCCAGTAAATAATCATCATACAAAAAATTTCTCGTCTTCTGTCATATAGATATAATTGATTTGCTCAGTAAATCAGCTTCAGATAGTGAAGGAATAATCTCTTGTTCAGTTGCTATATAGACGCACTATTCTATTGGTTGTTACTCAGCTAGATATAGTAAATCCTCATCAGAGAATAATTTTCCCATCATTTTGTATTGCTATAGCTCTTACATTGTTATTTCGTCATGTTCAAACATCAAACGAGGTATCTCTAGTTCCATCACTATTGAGGCGGATAATTCTATGTGCTGTTGTTCAATTATAATTAGTAATTGCTCATCAGAGAATAATTTTCCCATCATTTTGTATAGCTATAGCTCTTACTTGTGCATTAAATCAGCTTCAGATAGTAAACGAGGTATCTCTAGTTCCATCACTATTGAGGCGGATAATTCTATTTGCCACCACTCAGTTATAGTTAGTGAAAAATCATCAGAGAATAATTTTCCCATCATTTTGTATAGCTATAGCTCTTATTTGCTCATTAAATCAGCTTCAGATAACAAACGAGGTATCTCTAGTTCCATCACTATATAGACGAATAATGTTATTTGCTGCTACTCAGTTATAGCCAGTAAATAGTCATCAGAGAATAATTTTCCCATCATTCTGTGGTGCTATATAATAGACAGCATTATTAAATCATACAGACTCTGGTATATATATAGAAGTATCTTGATTTGCTGGATACGCAAAAACCTGTTGAAAAAATAGTCCAATTACTAGTAGAGATAAAGTAATACCAGCTATTTTTGGGGAAGTGATACGGGCAAAAAATCTCATGAGATCATAATAGTATCTTATAAAGAAAATAAGATTATATGTGTTTTTTATTATTTGTCAAATTTATTGGCAGGAGTATAGGAAATTGCAAATTATACATACCTATTGAATATTTTTTTGATACAACTATAGATGCGGTATCTTTTATTTCGGTAATGTAGTATACATATGATAAGAAATCAACGATACATTGTTCTTGAGTCAAACCAGGTAAAAACCAAGCCAGTAAGCGTAATGAGGATGTGAGAAAAGATGGTTTTTTGGCGTGGGTCAGAATGAAATCTCAGTTGTTTTATAGATTCATGCTGTCATAGAAAAGTTGCATTAAGTTTAGGAAAAGTAACGGAAAATAATTGTTTACAGTGTCCTTTTCATGGATTAGAATTTGATAGTAAGGGTCAGTGTACATTGATACCAGCCAATGGTAAACAGAGTAAAATACCAAAGAGTTTTAGAGTAACCAATTATCAGACATATGAGAAAGAATGATTTATCTGGATCTTTTGGGGCGATAAGACTCCAGCCACTACGCCACATTTTTTCGATAATCTTGAATGACTAAACTATAGGACGATGAAGGATAATCGAGATACGCACTATTCCCGTGCAATAGAAAATCAGCTTGATTGTGCGCATATTCCATTTATTCACAAAAAAACCATTGGGCGTGGAAACAGAACATTGGTTAATTGACCGCTGATTGAGCGAAAGACAGCAGACAAAATGTATATGTATGTATTTAATGAAACGGATAATTGACAACAAGCAAAGCTACCAAAGGAGCTCAAACCAATGGGAGAAGATGAATTTAGATTGGAGTTTATATTCCCCAATCTCTGGCAAAATCATATAGCACCCAAAATGCGTATCGTGGTAGCGTTTGTTCCTATAGATAACGAGAAGACCCTAATGTATTTGAGATTTTATAAATGATTTTTTAAAGTTCCTCTCCTTGAAGAGATAGTGTTTCGGATTTTTAAATATTTCAATCGTAAGGTATTACATGAAGATAGAAGGGTTGTCAATACTCATGATCCTAAGATTAGCGAACTTGCATGACACGAAATGCTTTTTCAAGCAGATATGCCTATCGTAGAATATCGCAAGAGACGTCAAGAGCTACAAAAACAGGCATAAAAAAATCCACAATTTCATATTCTAGATTTAGAACGGTATTTTCGGAATATAGGTGCAGTAGTTATAACACAATAATAGAGTTCTTGATTATGGTTAGGACATATTTTTAAAAATTAAATAATTAAAAGCATGATAGATTTTTTAGTATTGACAAATTAAGATAAATAAATATAATAAAAATATAAAATTTTTTATTTGTATTGTTTATGCATATGGGAAAAGAAACTATAGAAATTGATTTAATAAAAAAAGAGCTTATAGACAAAATTAATAGTTCCAATCTTGATACTTTGTTAGCAATGAAAGTTGCTCTTGAAAAACCACAGGCGGAAATCTTTGAAATTTTTAGCGCAGAGAAACTAAAAGATAAAGAACTATGGAAGTGAGAGATTAAAATAGCAAAGGACTTGTTAAAATTTATGAAATCAATTTATGATGGTAGTAAAAAAAATACTGCTCTCTCTGAAGAACAAAGAAAAACATTTTCTCCGAAAGATCCAGCAATAAAAGAAATTTTAGACAAAAGTAATATTATAAAAAAAATTGGATTAAATGCTTGGATTAAAAATCTTAACGATATGGATGTGCAAATATGATTTATGGATATATGAGTAAGAAAAATGTGTATAGTTTGAAATGGAAATTTATTTTTATGACAAAGGGATTAATTTATGTATGAAAAATATTCTATTTTATAAATCATACCGGTCATTTTCCGACCGGTTTTTTTTAAAAATCCACAATACTAAATTGTAGATTTGGCTTTAGAACTAGTAAGTTAACTGGAGGAATATAGGGGAAGTATTTACAACACGATAATAAAGTGCTTAATTGGGATTAAGAAATATTTTTGTAGTTTATGTTGTTCGTTAATTATGGTTGGTTCTTCAAATTCTTAATTTAATTTTTTACTACATCTTGTAAATAATAATAATTAGAATTATGTGCATTTACAAATATTTTTATAGGGTCACCAATCTTGATATATTGAGAAACATAGTGTTCAAATTTTTCTTTATCTTTATCTGTTATTCAAAGTGTTCATTCAGAGTTCTCTCAGTCATATGGATATTTTTCACTAGAATATATATATGGTTTACCAGTAGATGGATTAGTTCCCTCCACCAAAAAGAATCGATTAACGATTTTACCGTTATGACGTCTTGGAAATCGGAGGAAATTATTACGTCTTCGTCCTAATACATATTCAATAGATTTTACTTTTCATACAATCTCATTTGAAGGAATTATACCATCTTTGATCCTTTTGATTATACGTAATTTATAGTAATCTTTAATTGTTATAATCAAATAAATAATAATTGCTAATAGGACAATGATTATTGCCAAAACTCACTCTAAATCATGGCGTAGAAAACTAATAATAGAATCAGGGGACATATTTGTGTCAGGATAAATAAAATGGCAACCTTTAGTTAATGATATAATTCATATAATCAATATAAAAAATGAAGTCCTTAACAAATAGATAATAAAAAAACCTACAATATTGAATTGTAGATTTGGCTTTATAACTGATAATTCGGGCACAGCAACAAAGTTGCGAACTTTTTTTAGTACAGTCCCCGCCTATGATTTGTCGCAACTGACAAATCTCGAGTATTTAGACTTTTGAGAGTATAAAGGGAAGACTGAGTGGAAACAGTCCTGCTACTATCGTAAACTTCAGGGTAAAAATAGGAAAGCTAAGCGTGGGATCAAATAGTTTTACAACAAGACCAAGTAATGCGAACTAAATTAGTTAGCTTGAATATCTATTGAAATAGACTATATCGTTACGATATAATATTTTTAATTTAATTGTGTTTTTTTATTATTAACATGTATATTTATGAAAAAAGTTTGATTATTGTTGGTCTGTGTATCTTTACTAGTGTTAGCTTGATGTTCCATCTCTAACAATACAGATACCACAATTACAAGTAAAAAGTTTTTAGATGTGGTATATGCAAATCAATCTGATACTCAAAAATTGGACATATATCTTCCAGAGGGGACAGGTACATTCCCAGTAATTATAGCGATTCATTGATGAGCTTTTATGATGGGCAACAAGGAAGGTGGTGATGTAAAGCCTATGCTTGAGGCAGTTAAAAAATGATATGCTGTAGTAGCGGTAAATTATAGATTGAGCAATGAAGCAAAATTCCCTGCAGCAATTGATGATATACAAAAAGCAATAACTTTTATAAAACAAAACGCTGCCACATACAATCTCAATTGAAATAAAATAGCTTCTTGGTGAGATTCAGCAGGAGGAAATCTAGCAGCATTGGCTGGTACTATGTGAACAGGTGATACAAAAGTACAAGCAGTGATTGATTGGTTTGGACCTATCTATTTTTCTACTATGGATGAACAATTCAAAGCCTTGTGAGTCACTCCTAAAATGGGTAATACAAATAGTGAAAATTCACCAGAATCAAAATATCTTTGACAAATAGTTGGAACGGTTGAAGCAGAACCACTTGTGAAACAAGCAAGTCCCCAAACATATATTACAAAAGATTCTCCAGCTTTTTTTATTCAACACGGGACAGTAGATACAAATATTCCTATTACCCAATCTGAAGAATTTGCGAAAGCACTTCAACAAGTAATCTGAACTGATAAAGTGATATTTGAAAAAATAGAAGGAGCTGCACATTGAGGAGCTCAATTTGAAACTCAAGAAAATCTAGATAAAGTATTTGCTTTCTTAGATAAATATCTCAAATAATATTATTTATTTTGTGCGATACCTATTAGCAGAAGCTCTATTCGGGAGATAAAAACGAAAAAAGTTCGCAACTCTTTCCCATGCTTTTCAAGGGAGTTGCGAACCTCATTATAGACCGTAGAAACATTAGGTCATACCATATGTTTAAGCCTTTCGATATTCTCGAAAAATGCGATAATTCTCAATGGCGAGCACAGCAACGGAGTTGCGAACTTTTTTCAGTACAGTTCCCGACTATGATTTCTCGCAACTGACAAATCTAGAGTATTTAGACTTTGGGGAGTATAAAGGTAGAACCGATTGGAAAAAGTCTTCTTATTATCGTGCACTTCAGAGGAAGAATAGGAAATCTAAGAGCAAAATCAAATAGTTTTCTAATAAGAGAAAGTAATGCGAACTATTGTAATTAATATATGAAATAAATAATTATTGTTTATTTATTTCATAACCAATAATGTCATGGAAGACACACAAATTGCTTGAATGGATAAAGAGAAATTCTGAGAAGTAATGCGTGAAACGTCAGTGGTTAGACTAAACCTTTCAATTGAAGAGCTTGAAGATGTTAAAAAGAGACTTGTAGAAAAAGACAAGAGATTTGAAAATGTAGAGTTAGGATGGATTAAGGATTTCCTTGATTTACAAAATAGTGTGTTTGTAGCTGTCAAAACTTATCATGAAAGATATGAAATCGGTAATAGACCGGTAGAGAAAAAAAAAGAAGCAACGCCACCAATTCCTTTGAATAATAAGGAATGGCATAAATCTAATAGATTAAGACCATTTGCATCTATTGATGAAAAAGTTAAGTGGCATATAGATCACGTAGCTAACTGTAAATGTTGACCTATTCCTAAATATGTGAAGAAAGAAATAGAAAAGAGAGTGAAATAGTTATAAAAAGCTATCTTTTTTATGATAATGTGGTTAAGAACTGAATATATGCTAAAAATATGCTATTTTATCCTTTTATTATTATTGTCTAAAGAAAAAACCTATCTTTTTTGATTTTTAATAGTTAATAATACTGGTTTCTATTAAAATATATGACTTTATCTATTTGCTATTGCAATTTAAGGAAAAAAGACTATCTTTTCTACGAAACAGTGCTTTATAAGTATAATATCATAAAAAACATGTCATTTTATCCCTCCACATCTAGGTATGGAATATATTAAACCGATTTATACAAGAAGCCAAGTTGTTAAGGCTTGAAAAATTTTGATTGATGCACAATCTAATAATATAGATAAAGATAGCGCTTTAATGATATTGAATAATTGGAGGTCTTCTCACGATTACCCCATGAATACCTTTCAAGCGAATATTAGAAGGAAAATTAAGTCATTCAGATTCTCTGCTTTAGTAGTTGAAAGATTAAAACGTACGCCTTCTATAATAAGAAAATTAGAAAGATATCAATCAATGTCTTTACCAACAATGCAAGATATTTGATGATTAAGAATAGTTTTGAGATGAATCCCTTATGTTAATAAACTTAGAGATTCTTTTTTTTCCAGTAAATTTTCACATAATTTGATTAAAGAAAATAATTATATTATTAAGCCTAAAAGTTCCGGATATAGATCGTTACATCTTGTTTATGAATACAAGAACAAATATAATCCAGATTATAATGGATTACAAATAGAAATACAACTAAGAACAGAGGTACAACATATATGGGCTACCGCAGTAGAAACCATATGAATAGTTCTTGAACATTCATTAAAATCTAGTGAATGACCGCAAAAATGGTTAGATTTTTTTGCCATGAGTAGCTCATATTTAGCAATAAAAGAAGGCACTCCGACATTAGATAAGCATAAACATCTAAGTGAAGACGAAATAAAAAATCAATTAAAAATAATGGAGAAAGATTTAGATGTAATAAACAAGATGCAGGTATATAGCAATGCTATAAAATTTATTAATACGAATTTATCTAAAAGGAAAGAGCATTATGAACATTATTTGTTGGTATTGGATAATGTTAGTAAGACTATTACTGTAACTAGTTTTGAAAAATGAAAATTAGATAATGCAACTGATTTGTATTTACAAAAAGAAAAGATGTTTTTAGATGAGAAAAATTGACAAGTTGTTCTTGTATCGTGAGAATGATTAAAAGATCTACAAAGAGGTTATCCAAATTATTTCTGAGACACAACTGAATTTGTTAAAATATTACGTAATATTATAAAATAAATTTTTAATAGACATAATGTAATTAAGTCTACTAAAACATAAGAATAGGCTAAGTACCTAGTCTTTTTGCTATTGCATTTTGGTATTCAATCCTTATTAGTAGACTAAAGTTGTGTATTTGATTATTTAGTCTATTAAAAAAGCCCATGAGATTTGTAGAACCGATTAGAGACATTAAAAAAGTTGCTCAGATTAAGAATATGTTGAGATGAGAGAAAAAAATTAGAGATTTGCTTCTTTTTGAGTTGGGGATAAATTCTGCGCTTAGAATTTCTGACTTATTGGGAATACAAGTAAAAGACCTATTTGATGGAAAATGAAGCGTAAATGGGTTCTTTGATATAAGGGAAGATAAGACAGGAAAGGTGAATAGAATAACGATAACGCCCAAAGTACAGGAGACCTTGAAACAATATCAAATTGAGTATCCTTACGTCGTTGAGAAGCCAGATTTATATGTGTTTTTCCATAGTAAAAGAACTCCAAAGGGAAGTAAGCACATAGATAGGAAACAAGCCTGGAAGATGATACATCAATGGTGTATAGATGCATGACTAAAAGGAAACTTTTGAGGACATACATTACGCAAGACTTGGGGCTATCAAGCAAGACAACAAGCAATACCGCTAGAGATAATACAACACAAGCTGAACCATAGCTCATTAGCAGTTACACAGAGATATTTGGGGATAACAGCAGACGAGATCGCTGACGCATGCAATAAGCTAGACCTATAATAATTTTTATATGTTCATCACAAGTCATGGAAGAAAAAGAACTATCACTTAAACAACAACAGTTTTGTAAACATTATGTAGAAAATAAGGGTAATGGTGCTAAGGCGTATCTGAAAGCTTTTGGCACAAAAAAATATGATACAGCCAAAGTTGAAGCACACAAAAACCTAACAAAACCTAACATTTTGAAGAGAATACGTGAGATTATGGAAGAAAGTGGTTTTAACGATGTTTTCGTCGATTTAGAATTAAAAAAGATGATTTTTCAAGATGAAAATCTTATGGCCAAGCTAAAAGCTATAGCTGAGTACAACAAGATAAAAAGAAGATATGCTGAAGTGATACAGATACAAAATACCCACGTCAATTATGATTTGACTGGTAAGACGATGAAGGAACTAGAAGAGTTTAGGAAAACGTTGCTCTAAAATTTAGATTTTTTTGTAAAAAGGCCAGTATCTCGTTTATTTCTTCTGATTGAAAAATGTGGATGGAAGAATAGTATGGGGTGGATTTATTTTTTTTAGGTGAAATATTTGATGAAGATACAAACATTGAATTAAACTATCTGATTTTATTTTTCAATAAAATACTTATGGCAACAAAAGAACAAGAAAGAGCTGAGCTTCACAAATCTATCTGGCAAATTGCAAATCAACTTAGAGGAAGCATTGATGGTTGGGATTTTAAGCAGTATGTTTTGGGTATGCTGTTTTATCGTTTTATTAGTGAAAATCTTACAAAATACATTAACGAAAACGAACCTGATGAAAATTTTGATTATGCAAAATTATCTGATAAGGAAGCAGAATTTGGAAGAGTCGATACGGTAAAACAAAAAGGATTTTATATCCTGCCAAGTGAACTTTTTGTAAATGTGGTCAGAAATGCAAAAAACGATCCAAATCTAAATGAGACTTTATCAAGAGTTTTCAAAAATATAGAAACATCTGCCAATGGAACTGAAAGTGAAGATGATATTAGCGGTTTGTTTGACGATCTTGATGTAAATTCAAATAAACTTGGACATACAGTTGAACAAAGAAACAAAAAATTCACTGATTTGCTAGAGTCTATAGCTAATCTTAAGCTGGGAAATTATAGCGACAATACTATTGATGCTTTTGGTGATGCATATGAATATCTGATGGCAATGTATGCCTCAAACGCAGGAAAATCTGGGGGAGAATATTATACTCCGCAAGAAGTCAGTGAACTATTGGCAGAGATAACAACCGTTGGTAAGACGCAAGTCAACAAGGTCTATGACCCGTGTTGTGGGTCAGGTTCTTTACTATTGAAATTTTCTAAAGTGTTGGGGAAAGAGAATGTTCGTCAATGATTTTTCGGTCAGGAAATCAATCTGACTACTTACAATCTCTGTCGTATCAATATGTTTTTGCATGATATAAATTACGAGAAATTTGATATTGCCCATGGAGATACTCTTATGCACCCAAAACATTGGGATGATGAACCTTTTGATGCTATCGTTTCCAATCCTCCATACTCTATCAACTGGGAAGGTGACGCTAATCCAATCCTCATCAATGACCCTCGTTTTTCTCCTGCTGGAGTCTTAGCTCCAAAGAGCAAAGCGGATTTGGCTTTTACTATGCATATGCTTTCTTGGCTTGCAACGAGTGGAACAGCAGCTATTGTTGAATTTCCAGGAGTTCTTTATCGTGGATGAGCAGAAGCAAAAATAAGAAAATATTTGATTGATAATAATTATGTAGATACAGTTATTCAATTACCGCCTGATTTATTCTTTGGAACGACTATTGCCACGTGTATAATGGTTTTGAAAAAAAGTAAAAAAGACAACAAAACGCTCTTCATAGATGCTTCTGCTGAATTTGTAAGAGGTAGTGCCAAAAATACACTTTCTGACACCAATCGTAAAAAAATCCTGAATGCCTTCATTACTCGTGAAGATGCAGAGCATTTTGCAAAGCTCGTTGATAATAGCACTATCGCAGAGAATGAGTATAATATAGCTGTTTCCAGTTATGTAGGACAAAAAGATACAAGAGAAGTAGTTGATATAAAAGAATTAAATGAAAAAATTGCTGGGATTGTAGAGAAACAAAGTAAACTGAGAGCTTCTATTGATGAAATAGTTGCGGAGATTGAAAATAATAGTTAATTATTTTACTAGCTACAAATCATTATGACAAAACTAAAACAATTATTACAACAATACTGTCCTGAAGGGGTGGATTTTCAAGAGTTAGCAGAAGTGGCTCAAATACTAAACTGATATGCGTTTCAGAGTTGAAAATATACCGAACAAGGAATTCGTGTGATTCGTATTTCTGATGTTCAAAAAGGTAAAATGTCTGATAAAAATGCTATGTATTATCCAATTGAATCAATGAAAGAAATCGAAAAATATTTACTTCAAGAAAGAGATTTAGTTATGTCTCTGACTGGTAATGTAGGTAGGGTTGCTATGTTGGCAAGTAGCGATTTGCCAGCTGGATTGAACCAAAGAGTAGCATGTATTCGTGCAAAAGAAGAAAAAATATTAACTAGGTTTTTGTTTCATTTTTTCGATCAAAATAGTTTTGAAAACGAAGCGATGGCTAATGCTACTGGTGGTGGACAAAAAAATATGAGTACAACATGGCTTGGAAAATTTCAAATCCCCATCCCTCCTATCGAAATCCAAAAAGAAATCGTAAAAATTCTTGATACTTTCACTGAGCTGGAAGCGGAGCTGGAAGCGGAGCTGGAAGCGGAGCTGGAAGCAAGAAAGAGTCAATATGGATATTATCGTGATGATTTATTAAACATTAAAGATATTGAATATAAAGAATTGAGAGAAGTTGGAACAATGATTAGAGGTAACGGATTGCAAAAGAAAGATTTTACAGAGACTGGCATTGGTTGTATCCATTACGGTCAAATTTATACACATTATGGTACTTCTGCTGATAAAACTAAAACTTTCGTATCATTAGAACTAGCCAAAAAGTTGAAAAAAGCTCAAAAAGGAGATGTATTGATTTCAGGTGTGAGCGAAAATATTGAAGATGTTTGTAAATCACTGGCTTGGCTATGAGGTGAAATTTGTATAAGTGGAGATATGTTTGCCTTTCGCCATAATCAAAATACAAAATTTATTACATATCTTTTACAGACTACAGATTTTCACAAATATAAAGAAAGATATGCTCAAGGTGCTAAAGTTACTCGTGTCAAGACTGATAGAATATTAGATTATAAAATTCCAGTCCCTTCACTAGAAAAACAACAAGAAATAGTCTCAATCCTCGATAAATTTGATGCTTTGGTCAATGATATTTCTATCGGTCTTCCTGCAGAACTTCAAGCTCGTAGACAACAGTATGAATATTATAGAAACAAACTTCTTACTTTTACACCATTAGCAAAATAGTATGGCAGATAAAGAGATGAGTCTCGTAGCACAGAACTCTCAAAGCACAGTAGTTGCTAAATTTACCCCATCTCCAAAAAGAGCCGAACACTACCAAAGTGAAGATGCTCTCGAAAAAGAGTTTATCAAGCAACTGCAAAATCAGGCTTATGAATATCTAACGATAACAAACGAAGATGATCTTATAGTCAATCTTAGGACACAACTGGAGAAGCTCAATAATTATCAGTTTAGTGATGCTGAATGGAAGGATTTTTTTGCAAAAGAAATCGCTAATCCAAATCAAAGCATAGAGGAAAAAACGGCAACTATCCAAGAAGATTATATCAAAATTCTACACCAAGATAATGGAACAAGCAAAAATATCTATCTGTTAGATAAAGCAAATATTCACAATAATGCTCTGCAAGTTATCAATCAATATGAAACTGACGACTGACAAAGAGCCAATCGTTATGATGTAACTGTACTGATTAATGGTCTGCCTCTGGTACATATTGAACTCAAGAAGAGAGGTGTAGCTATACAAGAAGCTTTTAACCAAATCAACCGTTATCAAAGAGAGAGTTTTTGGGCATCAAGTGGACTTTTTCAGTATGTGCAAGTCTTTGTAATCTCTAACGGAACTCATACGAAGTACTATAGCAATACTACTCGTTTTGCTCATATCAAAGAACAAGTAAACGGAAGTAACAAGAAAGGGAAGAAATCAAGCAATAGCTTTGAATTTACAAGTTGGTGGGCAGATCACACCAATAGACCTATCACCGATTTGATGGATTTTGCAAAAACCTTTTTTGCCAAACACACACTCTTGAATATTTTGACTAAATACTGTGTATTTACCGCGGACAAAGATCTTTTGGTGATGAGACCGTATCAGATAGTCGCCACAGAAAAAATACTCAATAAAATAGAAACAAGTACCAATTACAAAAAACATGGAAGTATTGATGCTGGTGGTTATATATGGCACACAACAGGGTCAGGGAAAACCTTAACTAGTTTCAAAACAGCACAAATTGCGAGCAAATTACCTGATGTTGATAAGGTTGTATTTGTGGTAGATAGAAAAGACTTGGATTATCAAACCATGAAAGAGTATGATAAATTTGAAAAAGGTGCTGCCAATAGTAATACTAGCACAGCCAAACTCAAAAAACAACTCGAAGATCCAAAAGCAAAAATCATTATTACTACTATCCAAAAGCTCGATAAATTTATCAAGAAAAATATAGGACATATTATTTTTGGTGGGCATATTGTATTGATATTTGATGAGTGTCATCGTTCACAGTTTGGAGATATGCACAAAGCTATTACCAAAGCATTCAAAAAATATCACCTTTTTGGTTTTACAGGAACACCTATTTTTGCAATAAATTCATCTACTGGTGGACATCCGGACTTGAAAACTACCGAGCAGGCATTCGGAGAGAAATTGCACACCTATACTATTGTGGATGCTATTGCCGATAAAAATGTATTACCGTTCAAAGTAGATTACATTTCTACTATCAAAGAAGCTGAAAATATAGAAGATACAAAAGTAAAAAATATTGATAGAGAAAAAGCACTCTCTGAACCTAAAAGAATTAGTAATATCGTCCAATATATCCGTGAACACTTTGACCAAAAAACCAAAAGAAATAGCCATTATGAACTCAAAGAAAGAAGGCTCAAAGGCTTTAATTCTATATTTGCAGTATCGTCTATTGATATGGCGAAATTATATTATACTGAATTTCAAAGACAGCTAAAAGACTTACCAAGCGACCAAAAGCTAAAAATAGCAACAATTTTTAGTTATGCACCAAACGAAGAAGAACCAGACGGTACAATTGACGAGAACTCAGAAGATACTAGTGGACTTGATGCAAGCTCAAGAGATTTTTTGGAAAATGCAATTGATGACTATAACAAGATGTTTGGTACTTCGTATGATACTTCTTCTGATAAATTTGAAAATTACTATAAAGATGTTAGTCAAAGAGTAAAATACAGAGAAATTGACGTGCTTATCGTGGTGAATATGTTTTTGACGTGATTTGATGCAACAACACTCAATACCTTGTGGATTGATAAAAATTTGAGATTACATTGACTAGTCCAGGCTTTTTCAAGAACAAATCGTATTTTGAATACTATCAAAACATTTGGGAATATTGTTTGTTTCCGTAATCTTGAAAAAAGAACAAATGAAGCGATAGCACTTTTTGGAGATAAGGAAGCAAGTGGTATTGTTTTGTTAAAGACTTTTGATGAATATTATCACGGTTATCAAGACGAAACTAATAATGAACACGTAAAATGATACAAAGCTTTGGTAGAAGAATTGCTCGAAAAATTTCCTCTTTGAGAAAGGATATTATGAGAAAAAGATCAAAAAGACTTTATCAAGTTGTATGGTGGAATTTTGAGAGTTCGCAATATACTCACAACGTTTGATGAATTTACTAGTAAAAAAATACTAACAGAAAGAGATGTGCAAGATTATCATAGTATGTATATTGATTTGTATAACGAATTTAGAAAAGGAAACGACGATGAAAAAGAAAACATCAATGACGATCTTGTTTTTGAAATGGAACTTATCAAGCAAATAGAAATCAATATTGATTATATATTGGAACTTATCAAAAAATATCACGAAGATAACATAAAAAACAAAGAAATATTGTTTGACATAAATAGGGCGATAGAGTCAAGTGTAGAGCTTCGTAACAAAAAAGATTTGATTGAACAATTTATTCAATCTCTTGATGTATCCTCCGTAGTAGATGGTGATTGGATTAAATTTGTGGAAGAAAAGAAGAAAGAAGAATTAGAAAAAATAATTAAAGAAGAAAATCTTAATCATCATGAAACCTATAAATTCATAGAGAATGCTTTTAGAGATTGAATTGTTGTAACCACTGGGACAGGTATAACAAAAATTGTACCTAAAATGTCTCGTTTTGATCCAAGTGGTCAATATACGAAGAAATGCGAAGGTATAATTGAAAAACTCATGAGGTTCTTTGAAAGATTTTTTGATATATCGAGTAAGGAAATATAATATTTGTTAATTTTAATCTTACATCATTGCTGAGCTAGATAGCTGATGAATGTAAGAAGTTGATAGAGATGTTTGAAGAGAATATAGGGAGAAAATTAGTAAGGCATGTGGGAAGTAGAACTTATTTCAATCCTTTGAATAAATCCTCAATTGGCACGCCAAGAGCTTTTGCCAATTTTTCTATATTTTCTAAAGTGAGGTTTCTTTGTCATCTTTCAACTATACCAATTCGTGTTCTGTGGATACCAGACTTGAAGGCTAATGCATCCTGTGATAGCCCAAGAGCCTCTCTTAGTTGACGAACCCTTTCACCAAATTTTTTCTTTATGTCCATGATAGTAGTTATAACCAATATAAATGTTGGTTATAATTTATGTAAGTGATACGTATATAGCCACAGCCTATACGTAGTCTACGTATAAGTATCATTTCATATTGTAAATTTTATGAGAATATATACGATACAATCACTTTATATCCTATACTATACATCTGATGAATACGGTATCTGATGAACACCATAATAAGCCTTCATGATTTAATAGCTCTGTCGTATATTGATGGATTGTTTGAATTATGATCGTATTGGGTTTGATTAAATACATATTGGAAGAAAACTGAATTTATCCAGAAGATATAGGTGGATGAATTTTATGAATACTATATGGAATTTGGTGGTTATTGAAACGACCTATAATCATAGGATGAGGACTATTGATACTTTGGTGGCTGATAAAATTTATCAAGGCAGCCTGGGAAGACTAGCAAAGATGTATTTTACTCTTTATCTTAAAAAGATGATTGACCCGAATTTCAGACCAAGCAATGAGGCGATACTTGAAGCAGCTATGAGATCATGAAAGTATCCTTATTTGACAGCGAGAATAGCATTAAATCCAGAGCAGAAACAGAAGATACTAGACTTTAACTGAGATGACGATATTCTAGCGACACTATTGGCACTTGAAATGGACATTGAGCATGACGTTCAGTTAGCAACCCCGAGTAACGAGAAATAATATAATGAAACGATAAATTTCTTATAAAATTAATTCTTCTTTTTTAATTTTCTACTTTTTCTTGCCTATTATATATATTTTTACGAAAATGCATAGCACTTTATTTTATGCTCATCAATGATATAAATTAAGAAAATAAAAAAGTAAAAAACGCAAAATATTATATGGAGAAGCACTATCTGAGAATGATAGTGTTTTTTATTTGTTGCAAAATATGCGCGATGATGTATAATTTCTATGTCATTAAACTTTATCATGTAACAATATCTTTAGTAGCTTATGAAATACAGAAAAAGCATAGATAGTAAAAATACTATCAACCCTGATAAGTTAGGGTATGTTTTTTCTGAAAAGAAAGAAAAAAACAAAAAGATAAAATTATCTGAGAATTGATACAAAAGTATACTAGAGTCTCTTTCTAGAGTTAACAAAGAATTTGCTATTGGTAGAAAATAAGAAATTGCAAAGGCATTATATTTAGATATAGATTAACCGCTTTAATCTATATTTTTTCAAAATGAGAAAACAGTATTTCCTTTATACTAGGGTTTCAAATGATGATTACGATAAAAGTATAGATAACCAGAAAGATATTCTTCTAAAGATAGCAAAAGGAAAGGGTATAGACTCTGATATTGTCAAACCTTATTATGAGGAACATCAAAGTTGAAGCAAGGACAAGGAAAGGCTCCTTTTTGAGGACATGATGAAAAAGCTTGAAGATGATCTGAGGGGGGCAGGGAATGTTGTGGCTAATAGAAAGTATTGATGAATTTTGTTTTTCAAAATAGATAGGTTAGCGAGGAACGACAAAGATTTTGAAAGATTACTTAGATTGCTAGATGCTTGATATGAATTTATTAGTGCTACGGAAACTATAGAAAATACGCCAACAGGTAGACTACTTTTTAGAATGTTAGCTTCTTTTGCTGTTTATGAAAGCGAGAAACTTAGTAATAGGCAAAGTATAGCTAAAATACATAATCTGATTTTGCAAAATTTTGATAGTTTGGGATGAGATATGGTGATATTCTGATATGAGCTAAAAGATGCCAAGGTTCAGGTAAATAGCAATCAATCTAGTATAATTTCTAGAGTTTATGACTTGTTTATAGAGGGGAATGGAAAGACCAAATACAAGGATATATTTGAAAAGATAGATAGGGAACATAATTGAGCGTTGACCAAATACTTGAAAACGAAATGAAAAACCACACCAGAAAAGTTCATTAGAAATCTCGTAACAAATGAGACAGCATTCAAGTACAACTGATACATAGAAATTAACATAAGCGTAAATGATGAACTTATAAAGAACTATTTAGATACAATAACCGATAAGGCTTATGATAAATACTGATTTTGTTTAGAGTGAGATTGTAAAATAGGGGGTAAAGTAAAATTCGTATATTTTCTTGAAGAATTTATGATAATCCCAGATGTCGTATATGAAGAAAAAGAGTCTATTTTAAGGCAAAGAGAGTTCCAAAGAAAAGCCGTTGATGACAAGAAAGCGTTGTTTGAAGATATTTTGTATGTGAAGTATAAGTCAGACTTATATCCTTTTTCATGAAAGCCAGAACAAAAGAAAGAAAAGTATAATAACTATAGGAGAAAGGTAGGCGATCAATTGTTTAGAATATCTGAAAAGAAAATAGACGATAAAATTGTGGTTTCTAAACAAATACCAAAGATACTAAGTAAACTTCAGCCACATCTTATTGGCATTAAAAATCTCCTATTGGAGAGTAATAAAATTGATATGGGGAAAGAACTAAAGAAATTAAAAGTAACTTGTAATATATATAAAGGTTTCAAAGAAAGATATGGGTGGCTATTAACAGACAAAGACGAAGATATAGAACTTAATACTAAACTCTTCAAAAAGTATTCTGATTTGGAAAAGACAACTAATGATGAGGTGTATTCACTTGAACAGTCTTCTGTTTATAGAATTGATAGATATTTAGAAATAATGAAAATAAAAGATTTTCCTATTCAAACCAGCACTGCAAAGAGATTGGTCTATATTTCTCTTTTTGATAAAATAATCTATGAGCCATTGGGGGATGACAAATTCAATATTATATTATATCCTTTTACCTTTTTGTCTGAATTATTATGACTACCAAAGGAGATCAGTATATAGCTTATGTTCGTGTAAGTTCTTATGAACAAGCTGAGAGAAACCTAAGCGTCCCCTCTCAGGTAGAGCAGATACAGAACTACGCCAAGCAGTCTTGAGTTTTGATAAACAAAATCTACAGAGATGAGGGTCATAGTGCATATAAGTGAAACAGACCTGCATTTACCCAAATGCTAAAAGACATTAAAAATAATAAAACTCGGAGAGGTTTGGTCGTCTTCAAGTTTGATAGACTAAGTAGAAACTTAGAGGATTTTATCAAATTAGAAAAAACATTAAAAGACCACAATATGGATTTGGTTTCAGTCACTGAACCTATGCTCAATAATTATCTAGGAAAGTATATGGTTCGTGATATGCAAAATAGAGCTATATTGTACTCTGAGGAACTTAGTTTTAGGGTGAAGCTTGGTTTTAGAAAGAAGATGCAAATGGGTGGCTATATTGGTGGGCAAGCCCCTTACGGTTTGAAACTTGTAAACTGATACATTCTCCCTGATGAGTCTAAAGCAGAGGTAGTATCTTTTATCTTTGAAAACTATGCTACGGGATATTTTGGATTTAGAGTATTGGCAAAATTAGTGAGACAAACATTCAAGTTAAAAAGCTTCACACACACGAAGGTAGAGTTTATTATAAATAGTTCAATGTATTGTGGCTATAAGACCAAAGAGTGGACCCTATCAAATTCTGAGTATGTTTTCTGGTGATATGACAAGCCATGAAAGTATACAGAAGTTTATCAGATGAAATATATGACTCCAATTATTACGAAAGAGCTTTTTGATAAATGCCAGGTAATAAAAGAAGAAAATAGAGTATATAAGGGTGAAAGGTCGGGAACAGCTAAATTCCCTAAAATATTCCAGTGTATATGTGGAAGAAAACTCAAAAGAGATGATAAAAAGGGTCAGAGGTACTTTGGGTGCACCAAGCAAATGAACAATGTTTTTAGCATTAAATGTAAGCAGTGATATACTAACTTCAAAGTCTTAGAACCACAGTTTGAAAAGTTACTATCAAGAATACTACTGACAGACAATATCAGAACAAAGATAATAAAGCAGACTGAAGCTAGAATGTCTATAAGCGAAGGACAAAGAAATGAGGAACTTCTATGTAAATTGAAAGAATATGAACAGGTACAAAGCAAGCTATCTGATATAACAAACAGTTATACTGCTTGAAGAATAGATCAGCAAGCCTTTGAATTGACCCTAAAAGGAGTAAGCAACAAAGTAGCGAACCTCAAAAGTGATATACTGCTCCTACAAGATACCAAACAAACCGCTGAAGCGGGGCAGAAAGTAATTAGGTTTATGAATATCCTAGAAACCTATGAGAAGAACCTACATTCTAGTAGTAAAAATAAAAAAAGTTCGCAACTGTTTCCCATTCTTTTCAAGGGAGTTGCGAACCTCATTATAGACCATTGAAACATTAGGTCATATGAGCTATATAAGCCTTTTGATATTCTTCAAAAGTGTGATAATTCTACGAACCGGAAGATGGGGGATTCGAACCCCCGGTACCTTGCGGTACACACCGTTTCCAACGGTGCGCATTAGACCACTCTGCCAACCTTCCATTTTGCGAAGCAAAATGAGCTTAAAGCTTAAAGCCAAAAGCTCAAAGATTTTAATTTCTAATAAACTTAATTTGTTTTTATTTCCCGATTGCATTTCGTGGTAATGTAAATTTCATCTCAGGGAAATGATTGAGTATCCACTGGGTAAAGAAGTTACTGTTATGCCATACCAATCGGTATTGTTGTTTATATGGATATTTTTGTATAATCTCATCAAGAGACGAAACCATCTTATAGGGTATTGAATCTCAATTACCAGAACAATGATATAATAATTTACTTTCAAAATGTTTCTTGGTCGGCCAAAAATATTTACTGATTCATTGCCGTGGAGATAAGAAGTCTTTGTGAATATATCATAATGATGAGGCTTCCTTGTTTTTGAAGTGACCTAGTTCCCAACGGACTGTTTTCCCACCCGGGTGGACTACTACAATTCGTGTATGTAAAGCCAAGTTGAAAGGTATAATCGCAGGACAAGAAAGAACAAAAAAATGATAATCAGTATCCTGTATCATATGTTCAAATTCTTGTTGATCCATTCTACTGGTAAGAAATAAATAATTCTTATTCTTTAAACGTATAGTTTTGTGCTGTATGCTAAAGTTTATTTCACGGTAACACTCTTAGCCAAATTTCTTGGTTTATCAATATCTTTCCCCAAAATATCTGCAACGTGATACGCAAGAATTTGTCCTACGATAGCAGTCAAAAAGGGATATATCTCATCGATAGTAGAAGGGATCTGAATGTTTCGATTTGCATTGTGAATATCTTTATCGGAGATGCTAATAACCTTTCCGTCTCTTGCTTTGATCTCTTGAATGGAAGAACTATTTTTTTCAAACATCAAATCATTAGGCACAAACAAAACGCTCGGAATAGATGCTTCAATAAGAGCGAGTGGTCCATGTTTAAGTTCTCAGCTAGGATAACTCTCGGAGTGGAGATAGGTGATTTCTTTCAATTTCAAACTACTTTCACGTGCGATAGGGAGTTGATATTGTCTTCCGAGGAAGAAAAAATTTTTATATACTGAAATATGTTCGGCGATTTTTCTGATATTCACCGTATCTGCTAGGATATCTTCTATCATCACCGGAACCTTACTTAACTCAATCATAACCTTATCATACTTTGCTTTACTCAGCCCTCTTTTTTTTCAAAGAAATAGTGCAAGGAGAAGTATAGACGTTATTTGTGCAGTAAATGCTTTGGTGGAAGCGACTCAAATTTCAGCTCCTGCTCTAGTAAATAGTCCATAATCAGTAAGACGAGAGATAGTAGATCCCACGACATTTACAATTCCAAAAGTATGTCCTCATTTTTGTTTGATCAATTTCAATACTTCTATACTATCGGCAGTTTCGCCTGATTGCGAGATAAAAACATAGAGCGTATCATCATGTACTTTGATATTTTTATATTCGTATTCGCTTGCTATTTCACAGCTAGCATCAAGGCCTGCAATATTTTCTATCCAATAGGTTCCTAGACATCATGCATTATAACTCGTTCAACATCCCACAAAAACTATTTTTTTGAACTGCTCGTCTTGCATGCCGTGAAAGGCTTCTGCATTCAAAAAGTTTTTGTTGAAATCCACTCTTCACTTAAAAATTCTTCTGATAATATTTGGCTGTTCAAAAATTTCTTTGAGCATGAAATGCTTATAATCTCATTTGGATGCTTCGAGTGCCTTGATATCCATATCTTCTATTTTTTTTTCTCCGGCTTCAGTAGAGTTTGACTTGATGTGGTATTCATTGCACTTGAGATGGACTATATCACCATCATCGAGATATATAAGTTTGTCAGCATATCATGCGAGTGCTTGTTTATCTGAAGAAAAGAAATATTCTCATTTTTCGTTATAAGCAAAGAGGAGCGGACTTCATAATCTGACTGCGATTATTTCATTGGGCACATAGGTAGAGACAATGAGTAAAGCGTATGCTCATCTAATTATTCCTAACACCTTTTCTACCGTTTCCATAAAATTTCCTGTTCGATTGTCTTCCAATAAATTAGCGATTACCTCACTATCAGTTTCTCCATAAAAGGTATATCATTTAGCTATCAAGTCTTGTTTGAGTTTATGATAATTTTCAATGATCCCGTTATGAACGAGATAGAAATGTTTGTTTTTATCATAATGAGGATGAGTGTTTTCTTCAGTAACTCCACCATGAGTTGCCCAACGCGTGTGAGCGATTCAGAAACTAAAATGTTCTTTATCAGAAGCTTCTTTGGCTACTTTACTTGCAAGATTAGAGACTTTTCCGACCGCTCTGACAAGCTTAATATCTCATTCTAGATTACCCACCAAAAGTCCCGCAGAATCATATCCACGATATTCTAATCTTTCTAATCCATGCACCAAAATGTTTTGAGCATGCATATTAGTACCTTTGTATCAAAAGATTCCACACATATCAAAGAGTTTAAGGAGTAAAACCTAGTGCTTAAGATGGGCAAATATATTATGAGATCGTGATCTTGGAAGTATACGATATATCATAAGTATGAGTTTGTTCTTTCGTCCGGGAATACATACAAGTTTTTTATGTTTCATAGAATATAAGCTTGCTTTAACCACATCTTCTACTTTCATTACATTCCCTTTATGTGTATATCATCACTTCTTAGCAAAATTTGTTGCCGAGAAACCTGGGCAAAGTGATTGTATATAGATACCAAAATCCTTGTATATTCGATGAAGATTTTTGGAAAAACTATTCAAAAATATTTTGCTGGCTGTATACACAGGGTTGTTTCCTATTGCGAACATTGATGCTAATGAAGACACATGAATAATATTGCCATGTTTTCTTTTTTTCATAATCTTGAGCGCTTGATAAGAAAGTCTCATAGCTGCTATATCATGCACGGTCACCATATCTTCCCATTTTTCGATATCTTCAAGGAGAAAATCGGTATTGATATCATATCCAGCACAATTAATTAAAATTTCTAAATCACTAGTTTTTCTGATTTCTGCTTCAAGTTTCCTGATCTGAGCTTTGTCAGAGAGATCCAAAATCATAGTAGAGATATTGACGGGGAAAAGCACACTAAGATATTTTACAAAGGTATCCATTTGCTCTTTATTTCTAGCAACTAGGAGTAAATCATATCACTGTTCTGCAAATTCTCTAGCAAATCAAGCTCCTATTCCACTTGATCATCACGTAATAATTACGGTTCATTTTCATTGCTTAATCATTGTATACTAAGGTATAATAAAAACTAAATATATCTTATGGATTCGGCTATTTTATCCGCTATCGATCTATCTAGAGGAGAAGGAATAATATTGTGTACATCTATATTTTCTACACATGCAGCCAATACTTCTGCAGCTGCAATTTTGTGTGCAGTAGTGATAGCGGTTTTTCTATATTTCAACGCTCATTTGAAGATACCAGGGAATACCAATAAATTATTTATTTGATTGGGATAATCGCTTCTTCCTGTTGCATAAATAAATACATTTCATTTTTCTGCTTCTTCCGGGATGACCTCTGGATTGGGGTTTGCCATAGCAAAAATAATAGGCTGATTTGCCATAGTTTTGATGTCTTCTCCAAGTAAAAGGTTGGGTTGGCTGACACCGATAAACACATCAGCGCCTTTGATGATATCTTTGAGTGTTCATTGTTCATTATTGATATTATATGCAGCGAGCTCATTTTTATGGGAATTCATTTTATCTCTCCCCAGATACAGAGCCCCTTGAGAATCCGTCATTACGATATTTTTTGTTCCATATTCATGCAAAAGCTTAGCTATAGCAGTACCAGCTGCTCCTGCTCATGACATTACGACCTTGATGCTAGCAAAGTCTTTGTTCGCCAATTTCAATGCATTGATAAGTCAAGCCAAAACTACGATAGCTGTTCCATGTTGATCATCATGAAAAACAGGGATTGATAATCTTTTTTTCAATTCTTCCTCGATATAAAAACAGTTTGGTGCACTGATATCCTCTAAATTAATCCCTCAAAATGTCGGTGAGATAGCTTCTACGATACGAATGATTTCATCGGGATCTTGCGTATTGAGCACCAATGGGATAGCATCTACACCACCAAACTCCTTAAACAAAATAGCCTTCCCTTCCATGACCGGCAATCCTGCTAATCATCAGATATTTCCTAGTCATAATACTGCTGATCCATCACTGACAACAGCGACAGTATTTCCTTTCCATGTATAGTCATATGCTTTTTCTGGGTCTTGTGCTATCTCTCTGCAAGGCTGAGCAACACCTGGGGTATAGTACGTAGAGAGGTCGTCTCTTGTCTCCAAAGGTACTTTAGAATATACTCATAACTTTCCTTTATATTCTAAGTGTTTTTCTATTGATAAACTGTTATAATCTTTCATTTATATAATAAGTTTATAGATAAAACATATCTGATTTTATTTTTCTACTGCTTTTTGATTTGACCTCAAAATATCAAATCTAGGATTTCTTGTAGTAGTATTTTCCCTTGTGTATGGACCATATCTACTTCAGGATGAAATTGAAATCACCATATTGGTTTGCTTACATGACGGATTATTTCATAGCCATACTTGGATTTAGCTACTGATTGTAATTCTTTTCACAATCTAGTAACTGCATATTTGTGTGCTTCAAATACTTTGTAGTTTTTTTTGTCCAATCAATTTCTGATCTCAATTTCTTGTATAAGTTTTTCTGGCATGAGTGTGAGTGTTGATCCAAAAGCATGAGCTATCAATTGGCATCCCAGACAAATTCATAAAACAGGAATATTGCCTTTTTGAATAAGTGCTAACTCTTTTTTGTAGTGAGATGGTTCTTCCAAGACACTATAATGTGATCATCCCGACAATATGATAAGATTGTATTTTTTAGTGTCAGGGATTTCGTTGTATGCACAAATAGTGATTTTGTGACCAGGAAAGAGAAGCCCAATTTCGTTGGTATGAATGCTTTCATTATCGATAATGAGGATACTATACATACAATTTACACAACAATATTTAAAATCTTTCCTTTCACATAAATAACTTTTTTTGGCTCGTTCACAATTCGTACAGCTATTTTAGGATCAGACTTTGCGAGCTTCATAACTTCATCTTCTTCAGCTTCTTTACTTATAGACAAGGTTCATCTGACCTTACCATTTACCTGTACTGCGATAGTGACAGTATCCGCTACGAGATATTTCTCATCATATGTTGGCCATGTCGCTTTGGTGAAAATAGAATATTCATTTCCTAGGTATTCTCGCAATTCTTCTGCAAGATGTGGAGCAAAAGGAGAAACCAAAATCACCAAATCTTCAAATGTTTTTTTGTTGATCCTCGGACATTCCGTCAGATGATTGACCAAAATCATAAGCTGAGAAACCCCGGTATTGAATCTGAATGCGTCGATATCTTCTCAAACTTTTTTTATAGTCTGATGTACTATGGTAAGATTTTCTCATGATCACTGACTTCAAGCCTGCCCGTCCGGCAGGCGGGCTTCAAGCTTCAAGCTTCAAGCTGTAATTTTATCTTTCAAGGCAATTATCTTATCTAGGAATTTTTTTATTCCCTTGATACCGTTCGTGCTCCAAGCAATCGATTGATCAAATGGTCCCATAAACATCTCATATGCTCTCAAGACGTCAGCGCCAAACTCGTTGATGATATCATCAGGATTGACGACATTCCCTCGCCTCTTGGACATTTTACGTCCATCTTCTCCCATGATAAGTCCTACAGAGTGATATTCTTGGAAAGGTTCTTCATGCGTGATACTACCGATATCAAAAAGAAATTTCTGCCAAAATCTACCATAGATCATATGTCTGGTGATATGTTCTGCGCCACCGACATAGACATCTACACTACCTCGATACCTCTCTTTATCTTTCCCCACCAATTCTTTATCATTATTCACATCCATATATCTGAGCCAGTATCGTGAACTTCCTGCTCGTCCTGGCATCGTATTCGTTTCACGTTTTGCTTGTGTTCCATCGGGTAAAGTTACATTGACCCAATCCGTAATATTTGCCAATGGTCATTCTTCAGTTCCTGTAGGTGCATAATTTTCTACATCAGGCAATAATAATGGTAACTCTTTTTCGTCCAAGGGAATTATTTTTTTTGGTGCTTGTACAATTTCAAATTCTCGTCAAACTAATCCATTCTTTTCAATTTTTTCTAGATATCATGGTTGAAAATCTCGTCATTTTTCAAATTCTTCCAAACTTGTAATCGTCGCAAAATTATTTTTGTTGGTATATGCTTTTTCAATAATTATTTTATCTTCTTTCCAAAGTTCTGCCAAATTTTTTCGTAGATAGACAGCTTTTATTTTAACAAAAACGATATCTCCTGTTTCTTTATTATTACACTTTATAGTATCTCATATTTTAATATCGCCAAAATATCTATCGGGTTCATCGGGGTTGAGCGCTCTTGTTTCAAGTGTTTTTACTCCATCGATAATAGCTTGCCAAGTTTTTTGTTCATAAAAATTTATTTCCAATTTCGGTGTCTCTTCCATTCGTAGAACGGGAAAAGGTTCTCATCGATATCTTTGTCTAGAGAATACTCGATCCTGCATCTTATAATTTACTTTAACTCATCATAATCATTTTTTATCTAATCGCATTTGCATTGCAGTAATCGCTTCATCACTTGATAATCAAGTGAAGTCTCATGAATTATTTACTACTCATTTTTCCGTATAACAAATTTCTCCAGAGAGTATTTTATCATATTTTTCAAAAATTTTATCTTGTGGTAAGATAGAATTGTTAATCGGTAAATCATACTTTTTTGCAAATTCAAAATCTCTTTCATCATGAGCTGGTACTGCCATCACTACTCCCGTACCATAATTTGCTAACACATAATCAGCAACGAAGATAGGAACCTTTTGTCCATTGAAAGGATTGATAGCTCGTATTCATTCTATCTTTACTCATGTTTTATCTTTTTGTAATTCAGTTCTTTCTAGCTGAGTTTTTTTATTCGCTTGCTCTCTATACTGTTCTATTGCCTTCCAATTCTCAATTTTCAATTCTCAATTCTCCATTTTTTTGATAAGAGGATGCTCAGGTGCGATAGCGACAAATGACATTCCAAATACCGTATCTATTCTAGTAGTATAAACTTCGAAAGAATATCATTCTCCTAGTTTTTCATGCCCCGTACCTGCAATTTGCATAGCAAATTGAGTTCCTTCAGACTTACCAATCCGGTTTCTCTCTAAATCTTTCATAGACTCATCTCGCTGCAAATCATTCAAGCCTTTTAAGAGTCTGTCTGCATATTTAGTAATTCTCAATACTCGCTGCTTCATTGGTTTCTGTTCTACTTCGCTTCCGCATCTTTCACATTTTCCATCATCGAGATCTTCATTTGCCAATCCTGTCATACATGAGGGACATCGATTTATCGGCTTATAATCTACATACGCAAGGCGTTGTTTGTTTAAATATTTTTCAATGTCTTCATTAATTTTCAATGCTCAATTTTCAATGCTCAATTTGAGCGAAGCGATAGGCATCGCTTTTTCTAGCTTCTCATCATAGTAATGATTGTACATCTGCAAAAATACTCGTTGAGTTCGTTTGAAATATTTTGGATCAGCAGTATTTACTGACCTACTTCGATCATAGGTGGTACCAAATGTCTCTAGTTGTTGTATAAAGGTTTCGATATTTTTTTGAGAAACGACTTGTGGTTTCATCTTGTGCTCGATAGCATATTGTTCCGTTCCAAGTCCAAAGGTATCAAAGCCCATAGGATGTAAGACATTGAATCCTTCGAGCATTTTTTTCCTGGCAAGACAATCGGTAGCAATATATCCTTTGGGATGTCCTACATGCAATGCGGAACCAGAAGGATAGGGAAACATATCCAGGATATAAAATTTTGGTTGAGAAATATCTTCATGTACTTTGTAAAGATTAGTTTCTTTCCATTTTTTTTGTCGTTTTTTGCTTATGTCTTTGAAATCCATAGTAGGTAATTAGATAGTAAATAATATATCCGATGTAATTCCGGAGATTTTTTTTGTCTCAGAAAAAATAAAGAGACTTAATCGTAGCGAAAAAGCATTTCCTTTCAAGTAAAATTATATGCTATACAATACGTAGTGAGAGAGAAAAAATAGTAGATAAACTCACTTCTAGTGATAATATTATCAGAGATATCATTTGAGTATTTTTGACCTGCTTGAATGTTTTAGTCTTCTAATCCCTTTTTCTTTGATTTGTCTTACTCTTTCTCTTGAGAGGTTAATTTTTTCGCCTATTTCATCAAGAGTAAGCGGTGGATTTCCATTTAATCCATAATACAGTTGAATAATTTCACTTTCTTTATCTGTTAGCGTAGTAAGTGCTCTTGAAATATCTTTCCTGAGAGATTCTACAATAAGATTGCGATCAGAAGCATACTCAGTACTTTCTAAATTTGATAAAGGTGTATTCATGTCATTATCATCATTAATGGGTTTGTCCAACGAAGATTGTTTTCCGTTAATAGCAAAAAGTCATGTAATTTGTGATTCTTCCATTTCTAAGGCTTCTGCAATTTCTTGATCAGTAGGTTCTCTCTCATGGACTTGCTCCAATTTTGCGTTCATTTTATTAGCTTTGTGTATTTGTCCAACTTTATTTATTGGAAGTCTAACGATTCTTGATTGCTCAGCAATAGCCTGGAGAATTCATTGACGAATCCACCAAACAGCATACGAAATAAATTTAAATCCTCTTGTTTCATCAAACTTTTGAGCAGCCTTGATAAGCCCAAGATTACCTTCGTTGATTAGATCTAGAAGTGATAATCACTGATTCTGATATTGTTTAGCAACAGAAACAACAAACCTTAAATTGGCTTTGACAAGTTTTTCCAAAGCTTGTTGGTCTCATTCTCTGATTAATCCTGCTAACCTTACTTCTTCTAATGCATCTATTAATTCTATACGACCAATCTCTTGGAGATACTTATCCAAGGAATCACTTTCGCGATTGGTTATGCTTTTAATTATTTTGAGTTGTCTCATTTTTTATGCGAAGAGATAAATTTTATCTAATTTATATATTTCATTATAAATGTCAATAACAAATATAGATATTAAAGGGGGATTCTTTTATGAGCGGGATATTTAGCATTGAAAAAACCACATAAAAAGCTACCTTGAATGCAAGATGTTTTCTAAAAAAAATATATTTTTTATCGTTAATACTAAGTTTTGTCTAGAAGGAGAAAAAAAAGTATTGTCTTAAATAAGTTCAGACTTGGGATCAGTCTTACGGTGTTGTGATCACTGTTTTTCTTTTCTCTCTATTTTGCTGAAGGATCTCCCGTAATTATGTTTCTGAGAACGTATGCCAGCATTGCTTTTGGTGAGATTGGGCTCTATGTTTTTTTTGCTCTATGTTTTTTCGTGGGAATATTCATTATGGCAAAAGGACATCTGATGAAGTTACTTATTAGGCAATTCATGATAATGATAATTATTATATCTGCAGTGATCAATTTTCCCATCATCGATGGTGATGTAGCCAAATACGAAAAATTCTGATGATATATTTCTTGGCCAGTGATTGCATTATTACAAGTGATGTTTGGTGGAAAGGCTATAGCAACCAAGTCATTTATTATCATCTTGCTGATCCTGGCTATTATATGGATTCTTTATTCACTCAATTTTTCATTTCCAACCATTAGTCTCAAAAATGATAATAAACCAAAAGCTTCAAGCACAAAGCCAAAAGTTCAAAGATATGAAGAAGAAGAGGAAGAAGAGGAAGTAAGGCCAGATTTTTGAAGGCCAGTTTCTCGCTCACTTATCAAATCGCTTATCAAAGATAAACTTGAAAGAAAAATCCAAGAAAAAGAACAAGTGAGAGAAAGAAAATCAAAACCGACTATTAATTTTTCCGCAGACAAACCAACGTTTAGTTATAGTATACTAGATACAAATGGTGATAAATCGATTACCATTGATGAAACATTTCTTATGGAAAAAGCCAAAGCATTGCAAAATAAATTGATGGAATTTAATGTTCCGATCATGATCGAATGATTTGATATCGGACCTTCTATCGTACAAATGAGGATAAAACCTGATGAAGGAATCAGACTTTCTACTATCGAAGGTTTATCAAATGATATTTCACTTTCATTGAAATCCAAATCCGTAAGAATTGTTGCGCCTATTCCTGGAACTGATTGTGTAGGTATACAGTTACCAAACCCTAAGCCACTTATGGTGCATCTTGCTGATGTATTGAGCACTTCGGAATTTGCCAACGATATGAAAAAATCTGATAATAATCTTGCACTAGGAAAAGCAATTGATGGAACAATCATTATCAAAACACTAGAATCTATGCCACATTTGCTTGTTGCGGGAGCTACGGGATCAGGAAAATCAGTAGGAGTGAATGATTTCATCTTATCATTGATGTATCAAAATACCCCATCTGAACTAAAATTCCTTATGGTTGATCCAAAACAGGTAGAATTGGAGCTGTATGCAGGACTACCTTACTTATTGGCACCGATAGTTTTCGAGCCAGAAAAAGCACTCAAATTACTCAAACGAACAGAACAAGAAATGGAGAGAAGGTATGGTATGCTAAAAGAAACAAGAGTAAAAAATATCGACGAATACAACGCCAAAAAACCGCCAGAAAAAATGTTCCGTATTGTATTTGTTATAGATGAACTCGCATCTATGATGCTATCCAAAGCAAAGAGAGATGTGGAAAATTGTATTACGCATATATCAGCAAAAGCACGTGCAGTCGGAATCCATCTTATTATAGCGACACAAAGACCATCAGTAGATGTTATTACCGGACTTATTAAGGCGAATATACCGACAAGAATAGCTTTTGGTACGGTTTCAGAAATAGACAGTAGAACAATTCTCGGCAAAAAATGAGCAGAAACATTACTCGGAAAATGAGATATGTTGTATATGGATCCATCAACAAAATCACCTATTAGAATACAAGCACCATTTATTTCTACAGAAGAGATAGAAAAGGTGGTGGAAACACTCAAGGCTAAGTATATGTGATGACTCACAGAGGAAGATATTTATAATCAAGAGATAGTGAGCTTACTCGAAGATAAACTTGAAGCAGGGGCTCAGCTTTTCGGTAACAATGGTGACAATGATGATGAACTTGTAGAAAGAGCCATTCAGGTAATCTCACAGACAAGAAAAGCATCAGCAACATTATTACAAAGAAAACTCGGAGTTGGATTTGCTCGCGCTGCAAGAATAATGGATATATTGGAAGAAAAATGAATCATTGGGCCACAAGACGGCGCTAAGCCAAGAGACATATTAATTTAGTAATGAATACCAAGGAACGAGAGATAAGAAAGAATTTCTACACCCTTTTTAAAATATTATATCATAAATAAAAAAAATAACAAGTAAATCTAGTCGCTTATGGCTAGATTTTTTGCTTTTCTCTCTATCGAGAATATACTTAATTCTAGCAGAAAGCTAAAAGAACAAAGCCCAAAGCTAAAAAATATCTCTCATTTCAATGTTTTACTATTTCAATATCTACAACATGAGCTTCACTAGCAAAAACTTACAATCAAGAAGAAGTAATATGAGTTTTATAAAATGAGCAACTCTATTCTTTTTTTGAATGTCGGTGATAGTATTTATGACAAACGCATTCGATATTAATGTGAGTGTTCCAAATAGTATACAATATATCCAAAAAATATTTTTAACAAATTCTGGAGATAATATATCAGTTACAGGGATCATTCTGGATGGAACAACAAATGGTGGAATAACCATAGCTAATCTCACAGGTAGAGGAATTCTTGGAACAAATAGTAGTGGAAAAATTATAGTATGAACATATACGGAATCAGATCCAAAAGTATGAACATTAACAGCAGGACAACGATGTTATGCTAGCGGAGGTCAAGTAGTTTGTAACCAAACGCCTCCAGGTTGAGCATGAGCAGAAA
>Ga0247840_10002568_pt1 | contig 32174 bp, 25 predicted proteins | sample LaCruzMarch2015__FD_192404 | JGI IMG/M metagenome (GOLD analysis project Ga0247840, IMG submission 192404) | Freshwater microbial communities from meromictic Lake La Cruz, Castile-La Mancha, Spain - LaCruzMarch2015_17m | ecosystem: Environmental > Aquatic > Freshwater > Lake | place: Spain...
CCCCTTCCCCTTGTCCCCTTTCCCCCAGGGCACTAAAAAAACTGAAAATAAATTTTGCGAATTAAAAAAAATTAGTACTTTTGCGCTTCGAATTGCGGAAATAGCTCAGTTGGTAGAGCATAACCTTGCCAAGGTTAGGGTCGTCGGTTCGAGTCCGATTTTCCGCTCCAAAATTAAAAGCCTCCTCGAGAGGCTTTTTTTTCCGCTCTTTCAAACTCACACTCGCTCTGACCTATACGCCCAGGTGGTGGAATGGTAGACACGAAGGACTTAAAATCCTTTGGCCTCACGGCCGTGCCGGTTCGAGTCCGGCCCCGGGTACAAAAAATCAGAGCGAGAGTGAGAGCGAGAGTGATGGGCAGCCAGCCATCCTCGCTCTGATTTTTTCCCTCCACACTCACACTCACACTCACACTCACGCTATCAATATTACATATTTGAGCGCGATCGGCATTGCAGTAAATTATACCTATTAGAAAACTACCCTGCATTTGGAACTGCCATGACATTGGAAGGGTTTGCCGGAAACAAAACAATCTTGTCGGGAAGTCTGTTCCACATTATCCAGCTCACTGCTGCAGCCGGCATCTTTGTGGTGTATATCATCTATGTTTTTGAAGGTTTGCTCGAACATTAGTTAGTTTCTGTTAGTATCGGCTTCAAAAGTTGCAATCATATGTCTATAAAGACGTTGCTAAAAAAACGCAATCTCTATGGGAAGTATAATCAGAATTGGCACCCGGATTTCTTAAAAATCCTATGCATGCAATGCGGCTATTTTATTTGAATTCACTTTTGAAAGCTCTATACATCAACAATTTCTTTATCGACCTTCTTGTTTACAGCAAGCTCATTTATAATAGCCAGGAATTGCTGGCTTTAGACCGTTTAATGTGCGTCTGGGCGCACTTAATCCTTGAAGCACCTAAGTGAATAGCCACAATACTTATAGTTGGTGCTCTGGGAGAACAGCGTGCTGACGCCATCCAACCATATTTCCCATGGGTTGTCTGAGATGTACTGGGATGAACTCCAGAAATGGGCGTAGTCAAGTAATCCGGTGAAGGCCCCCCACATGTTGCGGCCGCCACCCCCAAACGCTGTAAACCCGCTTTCATTTGTAGCTCCGCTGTTTGGTGAATGCCAATGGACAAATCCCGTTTCTTTCACTTTACCACCTGCCCATCCCCCTCCCACAAAACTCACCAGTGTGTCCCACTCATCGTGAGTAGGGATATGCCAGCCAGGCGGACATATTCCCTGGAGGCCTGGTGTAGTATCGTATTGCATAATTTCGTCCCAATCGTACAAACCTCCATAAATTGCACAATTGGCCAGATTGTTGTCGTAACAATACTTTTCGATTATCCCATTATTGTGTAGGTCGGAATGGGAACTTCCACTAGTGCTTTGTACATAAATGCCAATGTTCAGGTTCTCCCTCATCCAGCATTGATTGCCAATCTGAACAGTATGATATACCTGCCCCCCATAAGTAAAAAGGGGCAATCCCGGACAATAATTAGTGTATCCAAAACCAAAAGTATAGCTTGAACTTAGTTGAGGTGCAACAGGTAGAATTATACTATTGCCATTGTACCAACCCTTCAGGAGAAGGCTATCACCAGGAACAAAGACAAAACCTTGTGAAGATGCTTTAGATTTACCCGATACAATGATACTTCCACTTCCCCAATATTCAAGTATTACATTGCCCCTATCTGGTCCGGCATAAACAATTTTCAATGACTTTACTTCAGATTTAAAAGAAACGGAAACAATGCTTACACCTTGTTTATCAGGAGAATACAAGAAACAATGTACCCCTCTAACTAAATAACGGCTGATTTTCTGCTTAAGCCTCCCTGAGACATCCGTGATAATAAAATCAACCTTATCATTGGCAGGGGCATACAATTGAATCACTGCTTTTTCAATACAAGGATTTGAAGACCCAAGTCTAATATCAAATGCAGAATGTTGATTATCTGCAACATCTTGGATCCCAACATAACCCAGTAACAGGCTTGTATCAGGCCAATGAAGAACTGTATCGCCGGGATGGGTTAGATTACTGATTCTTACACTGTCAAGATTCACATGGGAGCCATTAAGGAGAGCTGTGAACTTAAGTTGAATGACTTGAGATGAACTGACCAACGAACTGATCAGCAGAATGACTAGAAGTGAAATTGTTCTCATCGAAAAACTTTTCAGCCAGGTTAATATCAGTTTTATATAGGTCCTCAAATATAATTTTTTAAACCCAGAGATTGACAAGTCTCACTTATCATTAATGAATCTAAATACGCATACAATTCCAAACTATATAATCCTATCAACATGGACTTCAAACAAATCATCACCGAACACATCGCCCGCTAAATCCGCAACTGAGGCCTCAATGCTCAGGCAGCGATCATGCAGCTACAGTCTTTTACGGCCCCGGGTAATTAATCAGAGTGAGTGTGGGCAAGAGAGTGCCCCCCCCTGACCAATATTCGTACCCGATTGGGTCCAACTCCACACAAACTCAGTATTATTATACCCGATAAGGTATAAATTAATCGATTTGCAATAAATGATACCCGTATGGGTATAAATTGCAATAATATTACTATATTTGCACCCTAAAGGGTATAAAAATGGATTTAGGAAGTTTTGTAAAAGAAAAGCGAAAATCAGTGAATCTGACACAGCCAGAGCTGGCAGAAAAAGCAGGTGTGGGCTTGCGTTTCGTAAGGGAACTGGAACAAGGCAAGCAAAGATTGCAATTGGATAAAGTAAACCAGGTACTTCAACTGTTCGGGTACGAAATAGGTGCAGTGTTAATGAAGCCAGCAACAAATACCTAATTCCTAATGAATCTATAAGCATGTCAAGAGCAGCTATAAAAATAGACGGAACAATAGCCGGGTGGCTCACACAGGATGAAGATGGGTATCATTTTGTGTATGATACTGGATATGCATCCCAGGCGGATGCCCGGCCAGTTAGTTTAACACTACCCATACAAGAAGCCCCCTTTACATCAAAGGTGTTGTTCCCTTTTTTTGATGGTTTGATCCCTGAAGGTTGGCTTTTGGATATAGCAGAAAAGAACTGGAAAATAAATCCCAGAGATCGTATGGGCTTACTGCTGGCCTGTTGCAAAGATTGCATTGGGGCAGTGAGTGTGGAAGAAATAAAGGAGGATACGCAATGAGAAGATGTTTGTATTGTTATCTATCACTAGAAAACAAAGAGGAAGATTTTCACACATTCTGCGCTAAGAAAATATTTGGCCAACCCAATCCTCCTGCATTGCCTTATTCAGAAGAAGACCTGGAATCACTTGCAAAAGAAGTAATCCAAAGCCAGACTGCGATCACCGGAGTGCAAGCCAAATTGTCATTACATATAACTGGCAATCATAATGATAAAGTGGGAAGAAGGTTTACGATCGTGGGCTTATGGGGTGGATATATATTAAAGCCACCTAGTGCTTTATACCCACAATTGCCTGAGGTTGAAGATTTAACAATGCATTTGGCGGAATTGTCCAAAATCAGAACAGCGCCACATAGTTTGATTCGACTGGCATCTGGTAATTTGGCCTATATAACCAGACGGGTAGATCGAACAAAAAATGCTAAGTTGGCCATGGAAGATATGTGTCAGTTAACAGAACGGCTTACAGAAGATAAATACCATGGTAGTTATGAGCAAATAGCGAAAACCATTCAAAAGTACGCTGCTTTTCCGGGTTTAGATGTGGTCAATTTTTTTGAGTTAGTCCTGTTTTCGTTCTTAAGCGGTAATGCCGATATGCATTTGAAGAATTTCTCTTTGCTGGAGCATGCGGGTGTGGGAATGATTTTATCACCTGCCTATGATTTGGTAAATACTACATTGGTAAATCCTGCCGATGAGGAGGAATTGGCATTAAATCTGAACGGTAAAAAGAAAAAAATAAAGAAGCAGGATTTTATTGTAGCCATGAACACCCTGAAAGTGGAAGAAAAACAACAACAGAATATTTTCAACAAAATGGTAAAGGCAATGCCCAAATGGATGGAGCAAATAGAAAACAGCTTTTTACACCACGATTTAAAAGACAGCTACAAACAGATAGTGACAGAACGTTTTGAGAGGCTAAAAAGCTAAAATGCTGCACTAAGGGACAGAAAACCAGAAATAGAGATACGCTCGCAGTTTGGCACCCAAGTGTGTTACACAATTTTCAATAATCCTTACACAATTCACACATTCTATCTTGACAACAAATATGTGTGGGGAATCCTATGTGTATAATCAATGTTATTGCTGAAAGGGCATCATAATTCCGGCAAAGAAAAGCCGGCATAAGCGCTATACCTCATGCGGACCACCTTGCAGAAATAATCCGGATGTTCGTAACAGCATGAAGCATCCAGGAAAAAATAGCTTCATTTTTCCATAGATTCAGCATACGAGCAGCACTTTCAGCTGAAAACGTCAAACAAACCCCAATAGTAAAACAAAAGCAAGAGGGTGACGAATAGTATATTATTTAACAAATATAAATATTTAAAAAACCACTTCCATGAGGATTTTTTGAATATGTAGACATTTGCTTTTACCAATGGAAAAATCAGGATCAGCAAAAGAAAAGGCAGGTAGGCAGCCAGATTCAGCAATGAAAATCTAATGTCATGATAGGGGGAAGGAAAATAAAAAACAGCCTGATTTCTGATTAAAACATAGGAATAATAAAACATCAGTAAGGGCAGCAGAACCATGGTAATGCGTGATATTGAATCCCTCCTGGCCGGCTTTTCTGCTTTTCTGAAGTGCACGACAATTCTTGCAAAAAAGCAGACAGAAGTGAACAAAAACACGAGCATACTGAATACCAGGAAACCAAACATAATAGTGTTGTTCTGCGGAGTTTTGAAATTGCTGAATCTGACATAGGCAGCATTGACAGGAAACAAGCTTGGTAAAGCGTAGGAATGATCCCCTTTTGCCAACTCGCTTTTAAGATCAAAGCTCAGCAAGTGTTTGTAGTCGTGAAAAAAATAAAGATAGATTTTGCCTTGTTCTAAATCATAGATACTGGTGTACAAGGTGCCATCCCCCAGCTTTTTCCTTGAAACATGCATGGTGTCTGACAAAGCGGTACAAAAGGCCAGGCTGGTGTCTAATTTGTTTTTCAGAAAGGCTACTCCCTTGCAATATCGCTCCATTTTAATCGTGCTAAAATCAGGGGTACCAGAAACACTGAAATTGGCCAGTACATATTTACTTTCATTACCCATGATCATGGTGTCGGCCTCGACGCTGAGGTATTTTCCACTTTTGTCGATAAACCACAACATTCCTCCATTAAACAAAGGACTACCATTTAAAACCGCCAGACTATACCGGCTAAGAAAGGCATATACCTCATCCACGTTCCGGCATTGCTGCATAATGGTCGCCAGCATCTGATAGGAAAACCAGGGCTTCTGACTATTGTATATTTTCAGATTCTCCCGTTGCGGCATCGTAAAAGCATCGAAAGCCAGTCCTGCTTCATTGACAGCCCCATCTCCAGCATTCTTATCGGAATAACCTACATAAGCAACGCCAAATTTATCCTTACCTCCCTGCTCAAACCAAATGCGGGAGGTCAAACGCCAGCTGTCTTCATTGTTGCCAACCATGGTCCTGCCGTTTATGGTAATTTTGTACATGCTGCACGAAAATGCAGGATCTATTGCCATGAACATCAGCAGGGAAAGGAGGAATCCTTGTGCAAAACGGATTTTTAGCATCGTTGCGGGATTTGTATTCTGCCTAACGACATTCATTTCAACATATTTCATTGGTATCATTGGAATGAACATTTTACAAAATCCAGATCAATATTTGTCCCGGCCATACTGCACCGATAAAAAATTGCTTAACGTTTTTACGCAGATTCAATATACCTTTATCCCCCTTAATGAAAAACCTGCATTGAATTGGCCTCCGGCAATACCGATAGCAATCACATGAAAAAGCCCCGTCTTTCAAAAATAAAAAAAAAGCTGTCGAACAAACAAAAATCGAAACTTGTTAAATCAGCCAGCCGACGCATCAATGTATTGCCTCCCAATAAAAAACATGCTTCTAAATCGACCTACAAAAGGGACAAAAATATCGAGCTGGATCAATAAGCTTCATCATATCACAACTTGCCAATTATCACCACCCTTCTATATCAAACTATTATCCTCATATTACTTCACAATCTTCATTCCCAATGACTAAGAAAAAAGGCCAGAATATTTCCTTAAAACCCGTTACTATCTCTCACATCACCGCCATCAGTCGTGATGCATATGTACTATCATTCCCCAGGTCCCTGGAATTCCAGGCCGGACAAGTCATCGCCATCGGGCTGAACGAAGAAGACGACCCCCGGGTTTACAGCATCGCCAGTGGCTGTGATGACCCCATGATCGACATTCTCTTCAACATCAAACCGGAGGGGCACCTCACCCCCAGCCTCGCCAGAATGAAAGCCGGCGATACGATCTGGATCAGCCAGGCTTTCGGCAGCTTCCTGGGCAATACCGGCCCTGCATGCTGGATCGCGGCTGGCACTGGCATCGCTCCCTTCCGCTCCATGCTGAGATCAGGGCAGTTCATGGACAAAACAATGATCCATGGCGGCAGATACCTTGACTCCTTCTATTTCAGCTCCGAATTTTCTGCAGTATTAGGCGAAAAATTCGTCCGCTGCTGTAGCCAGGAAATTGCCAAAGACACCTACCACGGCAGGGTCACGGCATACCTGGAATCGATGACGGACCTGCCCGAAGACATGTCCTATTACCTTTGCGGCAGTGCGGAAATGGTGATCGAATGCAGGGAGATCCTGCTCTTGAAAGGGATTGCTTTTATGAACATTCATTCGGAAGTGTATTTTTAAAAAAGCGCCAGAACCCATAAAAAATGACAAAAGAAGCGCTCTTTGGTAAAACACTTCAGGAACTGGAAAGCCTGGCCATTAGTCTTGGCCTCCCAAAATTCATTGGCGGGCAATTGGCCTACTGGCTTTATCAATCCAATGTCCAGACCACTGAACAGTTCACCAACATCTCCAAAAAGAACAGGGAACTCATCTTCAGCCAGTATGATCTCGGACTGACTCCCTCCATCAAGGTGCAGATCTCCCTGGATGGCACAAAAAAATACCTCTACCCTGCCCTGCAGCAGAAATTCATAGAGGCCGCCTATATGCCTGACTTAAAACGCAATACTTTGTGTGTTTCAACCCAGGTTGGCTGTAAAATGGGTTGTCTTTTCTGCATGACGGGCAAACAGGGCTTTCAGGGCAACCTCAGCACCGGGGAAGTGCTTAACCAATTGCGTAGCCTCCCAGAAAGGGAAGCTGTCACCAACATCGTCTTCATGGGCATGGGTGAACCTTTCGACAACACTGAGGTCGTGCTCAAAACCCTGGAGATCCTCACCGCAAGCTGGGGATTTGGCATGAGTTCCCGGAAAATCACGGTCTCCACCATCGGCATCATCCCCGGTATACGCGCCTTCCTGGAGAATTCACAGTGCAACCTCGCCATCAGCCTCCACTCTCCCTTCGATGCTGAAAGACGCGGACTGATGCCGGTGCAGCATGTCTACCCCATCAAAGATGTCATCGATACGATTCTTCAATATGACCTCAGTAAATACCGTAAGCTATCGTTTGAATACATCCTTTTTAAGGACATCAACGACAGTCCCCGCCATGTCAAGGAGATGGCAAGACTGCTGAACAAGTTGCGCTGCCGTGTCAACCTCCTGCGCTTCCACCCTGTTCCCAATGTGCCCTTTACCGGCTCTGACGAACCGACCATCCTCGCCTTCCAGCAAGGCCTGAAAGACAAAGGCATTATGGCGACCATACGCCAATCAAGGGGCCTGGACATTGACGCTGCCTGTGGACTGCTCTCTACCAAAACTTTGGTAAAGCGGGAAATGCCTGAGTTTTGAGAGATCGTGAATATTGCACAGAATATCGCCTGCATGCCATGGTAAACCATCCGAAGCAAGCAGATGTTGCTGAGAAAGGAATTGAATCACAGATCAGTTGTAATTATAGTCCAATTTCGTATTTTTGTAAAAACAACCACATTTTATGAAAACAGTACTTACTTTCCTGTTTACGATTACATTTTTTGTTTCCAACGCTCAAATCCCGAATAATGGTTTTGAAAACTGGACCAACCAGGGAACCTATTTCACCCCTGATGACTGGGGAAATCTCAACCCTTACACAGCGATTCTAAACGTCTTTACCTGTCAGAAAGGGACACCGGGAAACCCTGGATCCTCCTATCTTAAACTGATAACCAAGAGCTTAATCGGCATTAGTGTCATGCCTGGGATTGCCCTAACCGGTGAGATTGATACAGCCCTTAACCTCAATGGCGGCGGCTTTCCATTTACGGAACGTCCTTTGTCGCTTACCGGAAAGTGGCAATACATGGCCTATGGCATCGACCAGGGATTCATTGGTGCTGCATTGACAAGATGGAATGTAACGAATCAATCGCGCGACACCATTGCCATGATCACTTATGCCCTTCCGGGAATGGTAATGGCATGGGGAAATTTCAGCCTGCCTTTCACCTATCGCAATGGCTATGTGCCGGATACAGCATTTATTATCCTCTCAGCCAGTGGTGCAAAACCTGTGGTCGGGAGTTATCTCTATGCTGACAACCTTGCCTTTACAGGCACTGCAGGCATTCCGGAAGCTTCGCTCAGCGACAGGTTCTTCCTTTTTCCCAATCCTGCTTCCAACGCTGTCACGGTCAACTACAATGCAAAGGAGGTAGCCCCTGTCAACATCAGCATTTTCGACCTCAATGGTAAGCTTGTCGATGAGTTTAATCCCGGCTATGCTGCCTATGGAGAAAACAGGGAAGTACTTAAACTCCAAGACCTTGCTGCTGGCACCTATATGCTCCAACTCAGTGTGGGGCACAAAATCCTTACCGACAAACTCATTATCAAATAATTAAGCAACAAACCCCTTCAACAATCAAGCATAAGCCCTATGAAACAATTTTTCAAGTTCGTTTTTGCATCCATGGTTGGTTTTATCCTGGCCTACCTGCTCTTTATCTTTATCGTCATTGGTATTGTAGGCGCCCTTGTTTCCTCGACACAAAAGGAAACCACCATCGACAGCAAATCGGTCCTGGTGCTGAAACTGGATGCACCCATTGCTGAAAGATCTGTTGAAGATCCTTTTGCCGGGATGTCATTTTCAGGGATGGGTAACATGAAGGAACTCGGCCTCGACGACATCCTGAAGAACATCGAGAAAGCCGGTCGCGACGAAAACATCAAAGGCATTTACCTCGACCTTGGCGACTGTCCCAGTGGCATGGCCACCCTGGAAGACGTCCGCAATGCCTTGCTCGACTTCAAAAAGACAGGAAAGTTCATCATCAGCTACAGTGAAGTTTATTCTCAGAAAGCTTATTACCTGGCCTCTGTTGCCGACAAGATTTACCTCAACCCCGAAGGGGAGTTAATGCTGAAGGGCATCGCAGGAGAACTGGTTTTCTTCAAAGGCACCCTTGAAAAACTCAGTATCGATGCACAAATCATCAGGCATGGCAAATACAAAGCAGCTGTGGAGCCCTTTATGCTCGACAAGATGAGCCCTGAAAACAGAATTCAAACACAGGCCTATGTCGATGCACTGTGGAATCAAATGGTGAAAGGAATTGCTGAATCCCGTAAGATCAGCCCGGATGAGATCAACTCCATGGCCGACAAACTCATGATAGAACGTGCCAAAGACGCTGTAGACCGTAAACTTGTCGACTCGCTCAGCTACAAAGATGGCATCCTCGAAGTACTCCGTAAAAAGCTGGGTATCGCCAAAGATGCAACCATCAACAGTGTAGCCCTCGACAAATACAACGACGTTTATGTTGCTGAGAAAAAAGAAAGCACTTCAGATAAAATTGCAGTGGTATATGCTTATGGCGATGTCGTTGATGGTGAAGGTGATCAGAACAACATCGGGGGAGAACGCATCTCACGTACGATCCGGAAAGCCCGCCTCGACAAAAACGTGAAAGCCATTGTCTTACGCATCAATTCGGGAGGAGGCAGTGCCCTGGCTTCCGAGGTGATCCTGCGGGAAGTACTGCTTGCCCGACAGACGAAACCCGTTGTTGCCAGCTTTGGCGATGTCGCTGCTTCCGGTGGATATTATATTGCCTGCGCTGCCAACACCATCATTGCACAACCCAATACCATTACCGGCTCCATCGGTGTGCTGGGCATCATCCCCAATTTCGGCAGGATGATGAAAGACAAACTCGGCATCACCCTCGACCTGATCAAAACCAACGAAAATTCGGATTATTTCTCTACAACCCACCTTTTATCTGACTACCAAAGGGCTGTCATCACACGCTCCATCGAACAGGTGTATGCCACTTTTGTCAATCATGTAGCAGAAGGACGTAAGATGACATTCGCGCAGGTCGACAGCATCGGACAAGGCCGGGTATGGAGTGGCATTGATGCAAAGAACATCGGCCTGGTCGATAGTTTCGGCGGACTGGAAAAAGCCATTGAAACAGCGGCCGTCCTGGCGAAGATCAAAAACTACAAAGTGAGCCGTCTGCCGGAAATGAAAGACCGTTTCACCCAGATCATAGAGAAATTCAGCGGCGACTACAAAGAGGATGCCATGATGAAGGAATACCTTGGAGATCAGTATGTCTACATTAAAAAGCTAAAAACCCTTAAAAACATGCAGGGTATCCAGGCAAGGATGCCGTTCGAGATCGTACTCCAGTAACAGAGCACGGGCCGCATTATTTCTTCCCGCATGAAAAGGATTCAGCATTTCTGGCCTTTAGCAGCACTCTTTTTCTATATCCTCTGGGCCTTTGCTCCTGTGGCCTTCCTTGAGCATCCGCTGAAATTCGACCTGATCACCACGGCCTATCCCTGGCGGTATTTCATCGGGGAATGCCTGCAAAACTTCCGTCTCCCGCTCTGGAACCCTTATCAAAACCTGGGATATCCCATCCACGCCGATCCTCAGAGTGGCGCCTGGCACCCCATCGCCTGGCTCATTGGTTTCTTCCGGGGATACGACATCTACAGCATCAGCTGGGAATTCCTCCTCCACCTCTTCCTGGCCGGAGTCGGAATGCAAATGCTGGCAAAGCGACTTCAATTAACGAAAGAAATCGGCTTCCTGGCTTCTGTCGCCTACATCAGCAGTGGCTTCTTTGTAGGGAATGCCCAACACCTCCCCTGGATCATCAGCGCCACCTGGATTCCCTTCATTCTGGCGATGTACCTCGACCTGATGGAAAAGCCCGGCTTGAGAGTGGCCATCCTATTGGGTTTGTTCATCTTCCTCCTGCTGAGTGGTGGCTATCCGGCCTTTATGATCGTGCTGATTTACCTCCTGCTCATCCTCTTTTGCTATCGCTTCTATCAACTATATTTTTCCAGGAAGGAGAAAAAAAAGGCAGTGCAGTTCCTGCGCTACAATCTGATCGCTGTGCTGGCTGCTGCATTATTTTCTGCTGTTGTCCTGGTTTCTGTTTATGAAGCGCTGCCCTTTATCAGTCGGGGAGCCGGGGTGAAACTACTCACAGCGCTCATTGGCCCGTTCTCACCCCAGAGTTTCCTTTCCTTTGTCTTCCCTTACAGTGTTGTCAAAGAAACTGCCTTTTTCAAGACCGACCTCAGCATGAGCAATGCCTACATTGGAATCGTTCTGCTGATATTCTTACTGTATGTCCTTTTTAAAAAGAAACCCGCGCTTTTCAACATCTTCCTGGCCTGGGGTGGCTTTTGCCTGCTGGCAGCCATGGGTGAATATCTGCCTGTCCGTCAATGGCTCTACGATTATGTGCCTTTGATGAATTTGTTCCGTATGCCTGCCCTCTTCAGGCTCTTCACCATACTGGGGATCATCCTGACCGGGGCTTATGGACTGCAAGCATGGCTAAACAAAGAACACGAAAGGGAAGCATTACTCAGAACCCTGCTGCTGTTTTTCTTTCTCATCCCGGCACTGATAGCAAGCCTTTTTTATGTCAGCTTTCATACAGAAATACTACGGATGATCCGCACTGATCTATTCCATGAGACAGCCTTTACCAACATTTATGATCATTTGGTAGTACAGGGTTTTATGCAGGCCGGATTCGCATTGCTGCTTTTGCTGGCCATCACTGTGCTGAAGAAAAAAAATCAGCTAAGCCTGGGGATCGGCCTGGTATTAATCCTCGACATGGGCCTCAGCACCAGGCTGAATGCACCCTACACCCTTTATGATGAATCCACAAATTCATGGACTTTGCACCAAATCGACAAAGGCTTTAACCAGGGCTTCCCAAAACCCATGATGATGGCAGTCGGATTTAATTCAGACAAACTGTCGCGGCATCATGTTTTTTATAACAATGTGAACTGTTTCCGGAAACAATTCGGCTGGGATGGTTATAATCCCTTTAACCTTCAGGCTTATGATGATCTCGTTTTCTCTCATCACAATTTGTTTATCAAAACCATTAACAACCCTCCGATCTATTTGTCTGATGCCATCTCCTTTTCAGAATCACTTGCCGTGACACCACCTACAGACACGACAGAAACAAGGACTCTCTATTTCGAACTTAGCACGGATATTGATATGTTACGTACGCAATTGTCAACAGCAAATCTAAAGCTACATCCCGGGGATACAGCATTCTTTACGAGCTTTGCTCCCGATAATATCAACATCCAAACCCATACTAAGGAATCTGCCATGCTCAGCCTCCTTCAAAATCACTATCCGGGCTGGGAACTAAGCATTGACGGCAAACCCGAAAACATATACACATCTAATCTCTGTTTCATGTCGGCATACCTGTCACCTGGCAGCCATCAACTTGAATTTCGCTACCGCCCATGGTTTGTCATCTTTGCGGGCTGGATCAGTTTGTTGTCCATCATGGCTGCATTCTTGTATTTCCTGACAGTGTTCATCCGAAGACCTCACGAAACAAGGGTTTTCCAGGCAGCATCACGGCAAAAACTATGATATAAAGCAGTGCTGATACAGGCCTCAGCATGCACTGCTAACACCTGAAAAGCCTATCTTTGCATTCTGAAAACCAGCCCCATGGAAAACCATTTCAAAGCCTTCCGCGACAACATCATCGGCAACACCCAGACTTTTCAATCACCTTATGGGGAGAAGCGCATCCTTTATGCTGACTGGATCGCAAGCGGACGTTTGTATCAGCCTATAGAAGAACGCTTTACCAATATCATCGGTCCCTATGTAGCGAATACACATACAGAAGCCACTGAAACCGGAATCAGGATGACCAAGGCCTACCATTTGGCGCATCGCAAAATAAAAGAGCATGTGCATGCCGGTCCCAAAGATGTTATTCTGACAACAGGTTATGGGATGACAGCAGCCATCGTCAAATTCCAGCGCATCCTGGGTCTGAAAACCGGTTGCCAGTTTGAAAACGAGGCCTGTCAGAATGAAAAACAACGTCCGGTTGTCTTCATCACCCACATGGAACATCATTCCAACCACACCTCCTGGTTCGAGACCATTGCCGATGTTGTTTTACTTCCTCCTGACAAACACAACCTTGTGGACCTGGATCAGCTGAAGTTGCTGCTCTACAAATACAGAGACCGTGACATGAAAATCGGGTCATTTACGGCCTGTTCCAACGTCACCGGCATTGAAACCCCTTACCACGAAATGGCCCGCATCATGCATGAAAATGGCGGCTATTGTTTCATTGATTTTGCAGCTTCTGCTCCTTATGTCGACATCGACATGCACCCGGCCAACACTATGGAGAGCCTTGATGCAATTTACTTCTCTCCCCACAAATTCCTGGGTGGACCCGGCAGTTCCGGCGTACTGATTTTTAACTCAGATTTATACAAAGCACATACCCCTGATCAGCCGGGTGGTGGCACCGTCGACTGGACCAATGCCTGGGGTGAATACAAATACCTGGAAGACATCGAAGCCCGCGAGGATGGCGGCACACCGGGTTTTTTACAAGCCATCCGCACTGCACTTGCCATCGAACTTAAGAACCAGATGGGGGTAGAAAATATAAGAAAAAGAGAAAAAGAACTTACAGAACTTGCCTTTGAAGTCCTGGATAAAGTCCCGGGAATCCGCATCCTGGCCGACACAGAACGTGACCGCCTGGGGGTGATTTCGTTCTACATTGAACCCATTCATTACAACCTCATCGTCAAATTGCTGAATGACCGTTTTGGAATACAGGTCAGGGGAGGCTGCGCCTGTGCAGGCACCTACGGGCATTACCTGCTCGACGTTTCCTACGAGAAATCACATGAGATCACCAACAGAATCAGCAGTGGGGACCTCAGCAAGAAACCGGGCTGGGTCAGGCTTTCCCTGCATCCGGTGATGACTCCTGAAGAAGTGGTATTTATCGGTAAGGCACTCACAGAAATCTCCCTGAACCATGTAGATTGGGCCAAAGATTACAATTACGACAAACACAAAAATGAGTTCTTCCACAAATCAGTGACAGAAGACGAAGTTTCCAAAGTCACTGCCTGGTTCAAGCTTGATTCACCAATGCAGGATGGCATCAAAGATTCTTTAGCCCAAAAGCAAATCCTTGCTGATTCTCCCGTGTAAAGAAGCAGGATGAACCGTACTATCCTGGCGCTGGCACTGCCCAACATCATCACCAACATCAGCATACCCTTGCTGGGCATGGTCGACCTTGGACTCATGGGGCATCTCAGTGCACAAGTTTATGTTGGCGCTATCGCACTGGGAGGCATGATCTTCAATTTCATTTTCTGGGGTTTCGGCTTTCTGCGCATGGGCAGCAGTGGATTTACGGCCCAGGCCTTTGGTGAAAATGACATGCCCAAAGCCACCCAGGTTTTAACACGTTCTGTGTTCATTGCCCTGGCAGGCAGCACATTGCTAGTCTTGTTGCAGGAACCCATCGCCATGGCCAGCTTTGCCCTCATCGGAGGCAGCCCGGAAGTCGAAGGCCTGGCAAAAGAATATTTCTACATCCGCATCTATTCAGCACCTGCCACGCTTTGTCTTTATGCTTTCATGGGCTGGTTTATCGGGATGCAGAATGCCCGTATCCCGATGTTGCTTGCCATCACTGTCAATGTGCTGAACATCCTGTTCAGCCTGGGCTTCATCTTTCTGTTGGGCATGCACAGCAATGGCATTGCCCTGGCCAATGTCTTGTCGCAAAGCACCGGCATCATCATGGCCATCCTGTTTTTTCGGCGCTACTATGGTGACCTCAGAAAACACATCCAGCTACGCGCTGCCCTTCAGTGGAGTGGCATGAAGGAATTTCTGAATGTCAACAAAGACATCTTTATCAGGACACTTTGTCTCATCTTCACACTTTCTTTCTTCACGACGAAATCAGCGAAAGCAGGAGATACCATGCTGGCTGTCAACACCCTGCTATTCCAGTTTTTGTATTTCTTCTCCTATTTCATCGATGGATTTGCCTATGCTGCAGAAGCCCTGGTAGGAAAATACAAAGGTGCCGGCGACAAAATCATGGTTCGGAATATCATTCGACGGCTGTTTCAATGGGGCTTTATCCTGGCAATTGTCTTTATGGGAATCTATGTTTTTGCCGCACAGCCCATACTGCGGCTATTAACAGATCACCAGGAAACCATCACCGCAGCCCTACCCTATCTGCCCTGGATTTTCGTCCTGCCCCTGATCACATTCACTGCCTACGTCTGGGATGGCATCTATGTCGGCGCCACAGCTTCCCAGGCCATGCGCAACTCCATGGTGATCAGCACACTCCTGGTATTCCTGCCAGCCTATTACATCTTTAACGCTTCCCTGGGAAACCATGGATTGTGGCTTGCCCTGATGCTGTTTATGGCATCCCGCGGGCTGTTCCTGAGTGTTTTTGCACGTAAGGCTGTTTTATGATGATAGCGAAATTGATTACATTTGTTATTCATACACGCTAATCATCAGAAATAATGAAACATCTGAGCCTGATATTTTTGTTTGCGATGGCAGGTCTCTGCGCGAATGCACAATCCTGCAAAGATGTCAGTGTAGAAATTAGTGTTGTAGTCCAGGCTAATCCACCAAAAATTACACTTAACTGGCTTGGCAATGCTGCCACAACAGGCATCACCTTATACAGAAAACTTAAAGCAGATGCGAACTGGGGAACTACTTTAGCCACATTGCCGGCCAATGCTACCCAATACATTGATTCCAATATCATTATCGGAACATTATATGAATACAGGATCATGCGGTCAACAGCCAGCTGGACAGGCAATGGGTACATCAATGCAGCCGTCAATGCACGTGTGACAGAAAGCCGGGGAAGGCTCATCCTGCTTGTTGACAGCAGTATGGTAGTACCCCTTGCAGCTGAAATCAAACGCCTGGTGCAGGACCTGGAAGGCGATGGCTGGAAAGTGATCCGCCACCAAGTGTTACGCTCAGCCACTGTCACATCAGTGAAGGCTTTGATCGTGGCAGATTACAACCAGGATCAGGCCAATACAAAAGCAGTCTTCCTGCTGGGACATGTCCCTGTGCCCTACAGTGGCAACATCAACCCCGACGGGCATCCTGACCATCTTGGAGCCTGGCCGGCAGATGTCTACTATGGCGACATGAATGGCAGCTGGACAGACAATTCAGTGAATAATACTGTTGCCAGTGATTCCCGCAACGACAACATCCCCGGTGATGGCAAATTTGACCAGAGTTACATCCCGAGCGACATCGAACTCCAGCTGGGACGGGTCGACTTTGCCAATATGCCTGCTTTTGCTGCTACAGAGCAACAGTTGTTGAAGAACTACCTCGACAAGGACCATAACTACCGTCATAAACAATTCACTGTCCTCCACAGGGCAGTGATCGATGACAATTTCGGTTATTTTGGAGGAGAAGCCTTTGCTGCCAGTGGCTGGAAGAATTTCGGGCCTTTGGTCGGGCCTGCCAATGTTAGTTCCAATGATTATTTCATTACCATGACCGGCAATTCCTACCTATGGTCTTACGGCTGTGGAGGCGGATCCTATACCAGTGCCGGAGGCATCGGCAACACCACAGATTTTGCAGCCGCAAACCTGCAAGGCATTTTCACGATGCTGTTCGGGAGTTATTTTGGTGACTGGGATTCGCAAAACAATTTCCTCAGGGCAGCCCTGGCCCAGGGCACGACCCTTACCAATGTCTGGAGTGGCAGACCTCACTGGCAGTTTCATCACATGGGCCTGGGCGAAAACATTGGCTATGATGTCCGCATCTCCCAAAATAACAACTCTTTGTACATCGCAAGCTATGGTGCCCGTTTTGTCCATCTTGCCCTGATGGGCGACCCTACACTGAGAAACGACATCGTTGCGCCTGTTTCCAATGTCATCGCAACAAAGTCAGACAATTCCTGCAACATCAGCTGGACAGCCTCCACGGATGCTGTTTTGGGCTACCATCTCTATGTAAAAAGTGACAGCATACCCTATTATGTAAGGGTAAACGAGGCACTCATTACCGGAACTTCCTATACCGACTCCTGCCTCTGGCATGCCGGCATCTATACTTATATGGTGAGGGCGATGGTGTTGCAGACCTCCCCTTCAGGCACCTATTACAACCTCAGCCAGGGAATTACCGATACTGCCTGGAACACCAGCATCCCTTACGTAATCGCGGCAGCCAGCAGCTCCATCCTGGGCGACATAAGGACTTTCACAAATACCTCTGCAAATGCTGATTCATATTTCTGGGACTTTGGAGATGGCAGCAACAGTACCCTGCAAAACCCTGTCCATGCTTATTTACCCGGCAACTACATGGTCACACTGATCGCTTTTAACAGTTGTGCTTCAGATACACTGATCCTTGTGGTAGCCGGCCCTCAGTGGAATACCATACAGGGACAAATTACCTATAGCAATGCAGCGCATACCGCCATGTATAACACAAATATACAACTATCAGATACGAACGGATTCGTTGTAGCCAGCACGACTACGAATAGCAATGGATTCTATCTCTTTGAGGACATCCCGGATGGGACTTATACCCTTTCTGCCCAAACAACGCTCCCCTGGGGCGGTGCGAACAGTGCTGATGCACTGCTGGCACTCAAACATTATACAAACATTGCAATCCTGACCAACATATACGCCAAAGCTGCTGATGTAAACAACACCAACTTTATTAACGGTCTCGATGCACTCATGATTTCACGGAGGTTTACCGGCAATATCAGCGGTTTTATCGCAGGTGACTGGTATATAGAATCACTGACATTTAACGTGAGTGGCAGTGGCATTTTCAATCAATACCTCAAGGCGATATGTTATGGAGATTGTAATGGCTCCTATGTGCCGGGAGAACAATAAAAATCATGCAGGACATGCCATGATATTGGATGTTCTGCAACAAAATTAATGACCTTGAAGAGAACGCTTTTAATATTGGCCGGACTTTGGTTTACAGGAATATGCATAGCGCAATCCTGTAAAGATGTCAGTGTAGAACTGAGTGCAAGTGTACAACCTGCTCCTGCTGCAATTACCCTCCACTGGGTTTCCTGTGCCAATGCCACACAGCATTCAGTATTCCGTAAACTCAAGGCTTCGAATGCCTGGGGAGGATCGATTGCCAACCTTTCCGGAAGTGACACACAATATACCGACACTACAGTAACAGCAGGCGTTTCCTATGATTACAGGATTACCCGCAGCGGTAACGGATTCACAGGCTATGGCTACATCAACGCTGGCATTGAAATCCCTGCTGTGGAGTTCAGGGGCAACATTATTGTATTGATTGACAGCACTTTTGCAGACTCCCTCTCCAACGAATTCGCCAGGCTCGAAGCTGACCTGAGCGGCGATGGCTGGAAAACCATCCGTCATACCATCTCTCCCACAGCTTCAGTCACCGCTGTTAAAGCAATTATCGTAAACGACTATAACCAGGCCCCGGCTGCGACCAGGGCTGTTTTTCTGCTGGGGCACATCCCTGTCCCCTATAGCGGCAACATCAACCCCGATGGGCATACCGACCACAAAGGAGCATGGCCTGCTGATGCCTATTATGCCGACATCAATGGCAGCTGGACCGATGCATCAGTCAACAGTACAACTGCCACTGACACACGGAATATCAACATCCCCGGTGACGGAAAATTCGACCAGAGCACACTTCCCTCCGACCTGGAATTACAGCTTGGACGTGTGGATTTTCACAACATGCCGGCCTTCACAGCCTCAGCAATGCAATTGCTAAAAAACTATCTCGACAAAGACCATGACTACCGCCACAAAATCTTCAGGGCCAGTCAGCGCGCTGTGGTGGATGACAACTTCGGCTATTTCAGCGGCGAAGCCTTTGCCGCCAGTGGCTGGAAGAATTTCGGTCCGCTTGTTGGCCCTTCCCGGGTTGAGGCCAATGACTATTTCCTGAGTCAGGCAGACAGCACCTATCTCTGGGCATATGGTTGTGGCGGAGGAACCTATACCAGTGCAGGCGGGATCGGAAGTACTGCAGATTTCGCTACAGCAAACCTGAAAGGGGTATTCAGCATGTTGTTTGGAAGCTATTTCGGCGACTGGGATTCGCAGAACAATTTCCTCAGGGCACCACTGGCGCAGGGCAAATGCCTTACCAATGTCTGGAGTGGACGGCCGCACTGGCAATTTCACCACATGGCATTGGGGGAGAACATTGGTTATGATGTGCGGATTTCCCAAAACAATACCAATGTCTACTTCTCAAACTATGCCGGAAGATTTGTCAACAATGCGCTAATGGGCGACCCCAGCCTGAGAAATGACGTACTGGCCCCTGTCACGGATGTCATCGCCACACGCTCAGGAACAAATTGTCACATTAGCTGGACAGCCTCCTCAGACAGCGTATCCGGCTATCATATATATAGCAAAAATGACAGCATGCTGGATTACAGCCGGCTAAACCCTTTTCCGATTTCCGGAAACTCCTTCACAGATACCTGCCTGTTGTTTCCCGGTACCTATACTTATATGGTGAGGGCCATCATGCTGCAAACCTCCGCTGCCGGCACTTATTATAACCTTAGCCAGGGAATCACAGACACCGCCTGGAACCCCAACAACCTCGCAGTGAATGCCGATGCTTCATTTTCGGCACAAGGCAATGTCATTGTATTTCAAAACAATTCGACAAATGCCACCGACTTTGTTTGGGATTTCGGAGACGGAGGGATGAGCACACTTGCGAACCCAACCCATGCCTTTCCTGACGGGAATTACGTAGTCAGACTGTTGGCATACAATGGATGCGATGCCGACACCCTGGCGCTTCCCATCTCAATTCTGACAGGCATCCGGGAATGCACGAATCTACCTGCTTTTTATATCTATCCAAACCCTTCATCCGGAAAAATTATACTAATTGGAAATTCAGCTGACAACGTTTTCGACAAAATCAGTGTCTACACTCCTGAAGGGAAACAACTCATCATAATACAATCTCCTGTAATGCCATACAATCTTGACCTGTCTGCATATGCCAAAGGGCTTTATTTAATAAGGCTTTCAAGAGAAAATAACACATCTACACAATCCTTGATTGTGCGATAGCTGTAATCCTTCTATTTTTTTATTGACAAATGGAGCTGAGAAGCAATCCCGGCACAGCTATGGCATCATATTTGACGTAAAAATCATACATAAAAAACGCATCTATTATAATTTTTTATAATCTTTATACTTGACATATCTAATAAAAACATCCTATCTTTATACATTGAATTTAAAAAAAGCAACAAAACATAATCAACATAATAACGTTTACATTCAAAAAACACCGCTTTAACAATTGAACACCATGACAACTAAAATTATATTTACAAGCAAAGAAAACCTTAAAAACAAATACCACACATCCTTTCTGAAAATCGAAGTTTTGTTTGGGAAACTGATTGCAGCAGACAAGTTGAAAGGGATTGACACAAGCTTTGTTTACATTGACGATGCAAGCTCTGCAAAGAAAGCCGGACTGGACAAAGCCCTGACCGTCAACGAAAAAAACTGCAAAACCGCTTTCGACACCATTTACAAAAAGTTCAAGCCTGATTATATGGTGATTTTTGGTGCCCAGGACATTTTTCCATTCCAATCACTGGCAAATGACCTACACACAGAGCAAAGCCAGGATGACCCTGACACCATCGTGCCATCAGACCTTCCCTATGCCTGCGATACACCTTATAGCACCAAAGTTTCGGCTTTCACCAATCCGACACGCGTTGTGGGGAGAATCCCTGACATGCCGGGAATCGCAGACATGAAATATGTCCAGGTCCTTATCAACAACATTATCAGACAAAAACCGCTTGAGCCAAGTGCCTACGATGCCTACTTTTCTGTCACAGCAGATGTGTGGAAAAAATCTACTGCCACCACCATCAGCAACATTTTTGGCGACAATGCCGGCATGCTCAAATCACCCCCTTCCCGCGGGAAAGGCTATGGCAAATCGCAATTGGGCGCACTTTCTCATTTCTTCAATTGTCATGGCGCCGCCAATGACGTAAATTATTACGGGCAGAAATCCTCGATTTACCCGCGTTCCTTGCGTTCCAGCGACCTGAACGACACACTCAGCTTCGGGACTGTAGCCGTTGCAGAATGCTGCTATGGTGCACAACTCCTTAACCCTGATGAAAACGGCAGAAGCATCGCCAGCAATTACCTGTTTAACAATGCAGTGACTTTCATGGGCAGCAGCACCATCGCCTATGGACCTGCCAGTGGCCAGGGGTTAGCCGACCTGATCTGCCAGTACTTCCTCATCAATGTTCGGGCAGGTGCCTCCACAGGAAGAGCTTTGCTCGAAGCCCGTCAGAGATTCCTGACAGAAAGTGGTCCTTACCTTGACCCATTCGAGATGAAAACCCTGGCTCAGTTTCACATCCTGGGCGATCCTTCACTGACCCTGGTAAAAACAGCAGCCAGCAAGGAAGCAGGTAACTCCACCGCAAACCGAAGGATCAACCTGTTTACCAAAGGGATGAGCCTGGGTGAATCTATGGCCCCGGCTATCAAAACCGACAAATTCGAAAAATCGGTTCACCATGCTGCCATCGCTGCCATCCAGAAAGAAGCCGGGATGGAAGGCGATATTGCTGAACAGGTATTCGACACAGCCATCAGCCCTGCACAAGGGAAGAATGCCCTGCAAAAATCTTTCCCGGGCATCGCTCCACGTTTCAGGACATACCAATACCAGCAAGGCAGTAACCGCAACATGATCGACATCAAAGCCCTCGTCATCAAGGAAAATGATGAAGAAGTCTTGGGCTGGCGTGTCTATGTTAGTCGCTAAAGATGTTAATCTCCGGACAAATTATCGAAAAGGCCTTAGCTGCCGGCTCAAAAAGCCAGCACCAGGGCCTTTTTATTGTTTGCGCTGAGGCTGAATATGTAATCCGCTTTAAAGGCGACAACCCATTTGAAAACAAAAGTCTCAAGGCTTTTATCGGCAAACAGGTTATGGCCGAAGGCATCCTGATTGACTACCTCTTTCTGGCCAACAGCGTCAGGGAAGCCTAAGCATCCCGGTTTTCAATATCTACAGCCAGCTGAACCTTATAAAAGCATTTGCAAAAAACATATCTTTGGGCCCCGAATGCAGCCTAAATCCCATTGCTATGTACCTCTTCTTCGATACCGAAACCACTGGCTTACCCCGCAACTGGAAAGCCCCTGTCACTGACCTCAACAACTGGCCCCGCATGGTACAGCTGGCCTGGCTCTATTATGACCAAAACGGCAAAAAAATTGCCGGAGGCGATTACATCATCAAACCAGAAGGCTATACCATCCCGCCTGAAACATCCCGTATCCATGGCATCACCACGGCAAGAGCCATGGCAGAAGGCGTCAGTCTCGTCTCAGTGTTGCAGGAGTTTTATGAACTGGCTGATGAAGCCGAAGTCCTTGTGGCCCACAACATGAGCTTCGACGAAAAAATCCTGGGTGCAGAACTGCTCAGAAAACAGATGCAAAACATCCTTGATCAGAAAAAACGGCTTTGTACCATGCACAGCAGCACCGACTTCTGCGCCATCAAAGGTCCGTATGGCAACAAATGGCCCAAACTCTCTGAACTGCATCAGAAACTCTTCAATACCGGTTTCGAGGAAGCCCACAATGCTGCGAATGACATCTTTGCAACAGCCAGATGTTTCTGGGAACTGAAAAGACTCGGGAAAATTTAAGCCCCTCCGCCATTTTTTCGTGTAGCCTGTAGACAAAGACTCCGGTGCTTAAGTCAAAAAACAAATGATTTATTGCCGGAGGACAGCCTGTAATTCGTCCTCATTTCTTTATTACAAGGACAGCTGAATTATTGTATATTTGTATGAATGCTATACAGATCGTTTTTTTAATTCCCCACTCCCTATGAAAACAGTTACAAAATCAGCAAAGCCGAAGCAATTCGCCATCAAGGAAATCAATGACTTACTGAACAAACTCAATGCCGACAGAAACACCCTGATTGATTTGCTTGGACAAAAAAAGGAATTCTATGACCTTTATGACGAGAACATCACCAAAGCAAAAGCAAACATTGACAAAGTAAAAGCAAACTACAAAGAGAAAAAGGAGGAGCTGGACAAAACGGCGAAAACCAAGTTAAAAGAAGCGAAGAAGAAAAAAGTACAGCAGTTCAAGGAGACGATTAAAACAGAAAAAGAAATCATCCATAACATCGACCAGGAAGTGGCTGCCATCAATTCCCGCATCAAAAAAATCGACAAAATCATCAAACTCGCCCAGGGCCGCAAACTCATCACTACATAGCGGCATAAGGCCAGAAAAGGGATTCCTCCCATGCCTGAATCCATCAACGCAAAGACCATTTTCTCTCTACTGGAAGTCACACTGAGCATCCAGAAAACCCTCAATGCACGTTATTCCAACGCATTCTGGGTAAAGGCGGAAATGAACAAGCTCAACTACTACCTGCATTCAGGTCATTGTTACCCTGAGCTCATCGAAAAAAAAGACGGGAAACTGATTGCCCAGCTGAAGGCAACACTCTGGAAGGACGACTACAACAGGATCAACAATGCCTTCCAGACCATCCTGAAAGAGCCTCTGAAAGATGGAATACAAATCCTTTTACAGGCAAAGATCACTTTCGACCCGGTTTATGGACTCTCATTAAGGATAGTTGACATCGACCCCGCTTTCTCTTTAGGGGAATTGGAAAGAGAAAAACAACAAACCATCAAAACACTAATTGAATCCGGCATCATCAACAACAACAAAACGCTGAAACTCCCTCTCTTGCCGGGACGCATTGCCATTATTTCTGTCGAATCAAGCAAAGGTTTTGCCGACTTCCGTAAGGTGATAGAAGGAAATGACTGGGGCTATAAATTTTTCTATATGCTCTTTCCTGCTTTGTTGCAGGGCGACAAGGCCGTGGAATCTATACTATTTCAGCTAAAGAACATCAGAAAAATCATCTCCCATTTCGATGTGGTGGCCATCATCCGCGGTGGTGGCGGCGATGTGGGCTTGTCATGCTACAACAACCTGGAACTTGCCAAAACCCTTGCCCTTTTCCCGATACCCGTGATCACAGGCATTGGCCATGCCACCAATGAGACGGTAACAGAGATGATTGCCTTTAAAAATGCCATCACCCCTACAGAACTGGCTGACTATCTACTGCAACAGTATCACAACTTTGCTGTCCCACTCCAGAAAGCGGCCGAGCTCTTGCACGACAAAACAAGCAGCTTACTAAAAGCGGAAAACCTCAGCCTGAACAACACTGCACGCTTTTTTCGTTCAGTGACAGACAATATGCTGATCAGAAACCGCCAGAAAATCGCCACCCACGCACGAACTTTATCTCAGTATTCGCTGCAGCAAATCAGGAATAACAAAGAAAAACTTGCTGCTTTCCCCCTGGAGCTCGGCAAAGGCAGCATTTCCCTGTTGAAAGATGAAAACAATACTGTCAACAACCTCGAACGCATCGTAAAAAGCATGCATCCACTGAATGTACTGCGCAGAGGTTACAGCATCACAAGTATAAATGGCAAAAGCATCCGCAGCAAGGACGAACTCAAGCCTGGAGACATCCTCAGTACCCAAGTGGCCGATGGCAGCATTGTAAGCACGGTTACATCCACACATACAACATCCGATGAAAACTGAAAAACCAAATTATACCGAAGCCTTCGAAGAACTGAGGCAAATCGTTTCCGACATCGAAGAAGGCGACATCAGCGTTGATGAACTCTCAGAAAAGGTGAAACGGGCAGCCTTGCTGATTAAGCTATGTAAATCAAAACTCAGCCAGACTGAAGAGGATGTGAATGTCATCCTGGAAGAACTGGAAAAAGGGGGCAATACCTAAAATTAGAATTGCCATAATATCACTTGAAATACAAGCAAGAAAAAACAACATACAACCATTCCGGCTGGTATAAAGCACACAATACTAAATCCTTACAGATGAAAAAGCTTTTCCTTTTGACAGTCCTCTGCTTATTGGCAAACCTTGTCTCAGCACAATGGGAACAAACCTCCGGTCCGACAGGAGGAAAAGTCATGTGTTTAACCCAAAGCGGGTCCAATATCTTTGCAGGTACATGGGCAGCAGGCGTTTACCATTCAACTGATGATGGTGGCAGTTGGACAGAGGTAAACAATGGCATTACCTCACTGGCAGTTTCTGCCCTTGCCAGTAATGCCACGAACATTTTTGCAGGGACGACTGGTGGTGTGTTCACTTCCACGGACAATGGCGCTAACTGGACAGAAGCCAACAACGGCATGACAAACGATGGCATCATGGCATTGAGCACCCATGGCTCCTATGTCTATGCCGGAACCAATGAAGGGGTGTTTATGAGCACAGACAATGGCGATAACTGGACAGACATTAACAACAACATGGGAGTTCCGGTGGTATATTCGCTAACGACGATTGACACCATTATCGTTGCAGGAACCGCTAACCAAGGCGCCTTCATTTCCTATGACAACGGGGCCAACTGGATGGCCAGCAACAATGGACTGCCCATAAATTCGATCTATGCACTTGCCTACAATGGGACTTACCTTTACGCAGGCACATATACTGGCGTTTACCGTTCAGCCGATACCGGGCAAACCTGGACATCAGTGAATATCGGTCTTACGAATCCTTATGTCAACGCCCTGGCAACAATCGATTCCGTTGTAATTGCCGGCACGGTGTATGACGTCTTCCGGTCAACAAACAATGGAAACAACTGGAGTGCCCAAAACATCGGCTTCCCATACAGCGAAATCAAATCACTCGCCATAAAAGGGACTGTTATCCATGCAGGTAGTTCTTCCCAGGGACTCATCCGCTCAACCAACAATGGACTCAGTTGGAGTAAGTCCAATACAGGAATAAAAAATGTAAAGGTGAATGCCTTGCTGCAACATGGCACAGACATCCTGGCAGGGCTTACTACCAATGGAGGCCTGGTGGTTTCTGCTGATGAAGGCGGAAGCTGGACACAAGGCAGCGGGTTTACGACTTCGGTTTCTGTTGCATGCCTCGGCAAATCAGGAGATGTATTGTATGCAGGCACTTACAGCTACGGCGTATATCGCTCACTGAACAACGGACTTAGCTGGACTACCGCCAACACAGGACTGGACAATATGTACGTAAATTGTCTTGCAACGGCAGGAAATTACCTCTTTGCAGGAACAGATGCCGGGATCTTCCGCTCAGTGGACAGTGGCTCGAATTGGATTGCGCTTGACACCAGCCTCAACAGTGTCAAAATTCTTGGCCTGGCAGTAAAAGGTTCAAAGCTTTTTGCTGCAACTCAAAACAAAGGGATCTACCGTTCTGTTGACGATGGACTCAGCTGGACCAGCATCAACAATGGAATCACGATGCAAACCATTTATGCGCTTGCTGTGATGGGGAACGACATTTACGCAGCTGCCTACACAAACGGGGTATTGCGTTCTGTGGATGACGGAGATAACTGGACTGTTGTGAGCAGCCAGATCCAATGGGAAAGCATCCGTTGCCTGGCTGTCAGCGGCACCAACCTGCTGGCAGGCAGTTTCGGGGGAAAGGTGTGGCTAACTACCAACAATGGACAAAGCTGGCTGAACCGCTCCCAGGGCCTCTCGGGTTCGCCTGTCAATGCACTCCTGGCCACCGGAAACTACATTTATGCAGGCACCTGGTTTACTTCTGCATGGCGCGGACTGGTAAGCGGCATCATCACTGGAACTGATGAATTGGCCGGCACTTCAACTGACATTTGTCTTCAAAACTATCCCAATCCCTTCTCAAATTACACGACAATCCAGTATGAACTTCTGAAGTCAGGGCCTGTCAGGCTTAGCGTTGTTGACATGCTGGGGCAGGAAGTGAAATGCCTCAGTGATGGCGTTCAGCAGGCGGGAATGCATGAAATCAGTTTTGATGCTTCAGCATACCCACAGGGGATGTATTTTGTAAGATTGACTGGGAATGGGATCGGGGAGATCAGGAAGATGATGAAGGAATAGGGAATGTAAGAGTGCAAGAATGTTAGAAAGCAAGAATGTAGAAATCAGAATTTAGAATGTAGAAATCAGAATGCAGAATGCAGATTGGCTTGAAAACTAGTCATCATCCCCCGACTCATTCGATTCTTTTTCCTTGTTGATGTCATGTTTGCTGCCGCTTTTGTGGCATTTCAGGCAATCCCTGAAATCACGAATACCCTCTTCTTCATGCTCTTCCCGCAATTTGCTTTCGGAATGCTCATGACATCCATAACATGTATATGTTTTGAAATTATTATTAAGGTGACAAATGTTACATGCGACATTGTGATCTTTGTCAAGTTGATAATAGGAAGAATGTACAAATGTAGAAGGTTTCCATTTCTCAGTGCCATGGCATTTCCCGCAATTGTCTTTGAGGGAGACATGAAATGAATCTCCCGGCTTTTCATGACAACTTAAACAAAGTTCTTTTTCCGGCCCCTGCAATTTGCTGTGATCAAAAGGTCCCGGCGTTTTCCAGCTCTTGGTGGTATGACAATTCACACATGAGTTTGACAACAGCTGATGTAGCTTGTTGGCCGGCTTTTCATGACAGACATTACACTGTTTCAAATCCTCAGCGGCCAGCATGTCGTGGTCAATCCTGGTGATTGCATCCCCTGGCCTGATCCCCTTATGATCACTATGACAGGCAGTACATTCCTGGTTTTTTAGTCCTTTGTGGAAATGAATGGCTGCCCCCTCTCTTGTGGTATCCTTGTCGATTTCAGCCAATTTGTGACAGCTGATGCATTTTTCTGTTGAAATCCCCCAAAAGGGCTCATGACATGATTTGCATTTGTATTGAATATCCTGGTGGCCCTTGACCAGTTCCCCCGGATTCAGCATGGTATGGGGATAGATGGCCATCAGCCAGACCGAAACAATTACGACAACGATAACAATGACTTTGTTCATGCGCTGTACATTATGATGGTGATGATGTGCATTAAAAACAAAACGGCCAGAATGAAAGTAACAGGCATGTGAACAACCCGCCACTTTTTCATCAGGTCCACAGTAAAGGAATCGAAGAACAATTGCCTGTCAGCCTCCTCTTCGTCAAGACCTTTTTCGATCAGCACCTGCTTCTTTCCTTTCAGTGATGCGATTGCTTCTTTCAGCAGAAATTTCCCGACCAGGCCTGTGGCCACGGCAATGAGCAACATAAAGATCGCCAGCCAGGGCAGCAAGGCATTGAAGTGAATGCCTGCATGCACCAGGATCATGATGGAGCCTGTCCATGCCAGGTATTCATGCACCACCAAAAGCTTTTTGGGAGAGCCGGCTTTGATGATTTTACGCTTCCTGAGAGAATAGACAAAAGAAAAGATCACGAAACCTGTCCCGACATAGCCCAAATATCTGCCCACATAAACCATGTGGAAACGATGCAGGAAATAGTCGGTAATGATGGCAATCAGGATCATTAAAACATACCATTGCAAAAATGGCAGAATGTTCTTGACCAATACCGATTGTTTCATTGTCAGTGTGCTTTACAAATTAACTGCAATCTCAATTCAATAATAAAAGTACTTAATTTACTGATCCTTGAAAACACCCAGGGCCCGAGAAATCATTCTAAGGCCCTGGGGTTTTTGTTTTGCTGTTTGTCAGCAAGCCGATATGTTAAGCTGGAATTTACTTTTCAGTAAAATCCATAGCAGCCATGCGTTTGTATCCATTGTAACGCCATTTTGCATTGGCTTCAGCAGCTGCAAAGAGTTCTCCTGCTTCTTTGGGGAAGCTTTGTTTGAGTGAGGTATAACGTACTTCACCGGCGAGGAATTTCTGGAACTCATCCCATTTGGGCTCTTTGGAGTCGAGGGTGAATGGGTTTTTACCTTCTTCTTCGAGCATGGGGTTGAAACGGTAGAGGTGCCAGTATCCTGATTGTACAGCGCGGTCTGATTCGTCCTGGGCTTTTCCCATTCCGGCACGGAGTCCGTGGTTGATACAAGGTGAGTAAGCAATAATCACTGAAGGACCCGGGTAAGCTTCTGCCTCTTTCACCGCTTTGAAGAACTGGGCCTGGCTGGCGCCCATGGCAACTTGTGCCACGTACACATATCCATAGGACATGGCCATCATGCCCAGGTCTTTTTTGCGGACACGCTTGCCGGAAGCTGCGAATTTCGCAACAGCGCCGACCGGCGTTGATTTGGAGCTTTGCCCCCCCGTATTAGAATATACTTCTGTGTCGAGTACCAGGAGGTTGATGTCCTTGCCGGAAGCAATGACATGGTCGAGGCCACCGTAACCGATGTCGTAAGCCCAACCGTCTCCACCGAATACCCATACACTTTTCTTAATCAGATATTGTTGTAATGCCATGATCTCAGCACAAACGGCTGCTTTGTCCTTGGCACAGGCAGCAATGACTTTCTCGCTGGCGGCTTTGGAGGCATCTGCATTGTCTTTGCCTGCAATCCATTCTGTAAAGGCTGCTTTTGTTTCCTCAGCGATGCCATCTTCCAGGGCTGCAGTCATGCGTAAGACCAAACGGTCACGGAGTTTGTCGATGGCTGTCATCATACCAAAACCATACTCAGCATTGTCTTCGAACAGTGAATTTGCCCAGGCTGGTCCTTTGCCTTCAGCATTGGTGGTATAGGGCATGGAAGGAGCAGAACCTCCGTAAATACTGGAACATCCTGTGGCATTGGCCACCATCATACGCTCACCATAGAGCTGGGTGATGAGTTTGATATAAGGTGTCTCACCACAACCGGCACAAGCACCGCTGAACTCAAAGAGTGGCTGTGCAAACTGGCTGTTTTTGAGGCTGCCTTCTTTCCCTACGAGGGTATCTTTGTAAGTGACTTTGCTGGCAACATAATCCCAGTTGTCCTGTTGTACCATCATTTCTTCGAGTGGTTTCATCACGAGTGATTTCACCTTGGAAGGACAAACATCGGCACAGTTACCGCAACCTGTACAGTCGAGCGGACTCACCTGGATGCGGAATTGCAGTCCGGCAAGTGGACGACCGGTAGCACTGACGGTGGTAGTACCAGGCAGCAAACCGGCAGCTTCATTTTCATCCATCAGGAAAGGACGGATACAGGCGTGAGGACAAACATAAGCACACTGGTTACACTGGATACAGCTTTCAGACTGCCATTCAGGAACATTGACAGCGATGCCGCGTTTCTCATACTGGGAAGTCCCGGCAGGGAAAGTACCATCTTCACGTCCGAGGAAAGCACTGACAGGAAGGTCATCGCCCTTCATGGCATTGATAGGCTCGACGACATTGCGGATAAAGTCAGGGATGTTACGTTCGTCAGTTTTCGTGGTTATGGTAAGGCTTGACCATTCTTTGGGAACTTCGATCTTGATGACTTCAGTGCCTTTGTCGATGGCAGCGATGTTCATGTTCACGATTTCTTCGCCCTTGTTGCCATAAGACTTGATGATGGCTTTCTTCATGTCTTTTGCTGCCATTTCGTAAGGAATGACGCCGGAGACGTAGAAGAAGGCACTCTGCATGATCGTATTGGTGCGGTTTCCAAGGCCAAGTTCGGTGGCAATCTTGGTGGCATCGATCATATAGAATTTGATTTCATTTTCGGCCAGGTACTTTTTGATGGTATCAGGAAGTCTTTTCTTGGTCTCTTCTGTGTCCCAGGTAGAGTTAAAGAGGAAAGTACCACCTTTTTTCAGGCCTTTCAGCATGTCATATTTGTCGAGGTAGGCAGGCACGTGACAAGCCACGAAATCGGGCTGGTTGACGAGATAAGGTGAGCGGATGGGCTGATCACCAAAACGCAGGTGAGAGGTTGTGACCCCGCCTGATTTCTTAGAGTCATAGGCGAAATAAGCCTGGGCATATTTGTCGGTGCTGTCGCCAATGATTTTGATAGAGTTTTTGTTTGCGCCAACAGTACCATCTGCGCCGATGCCATAGAACTTAGCCTCGAAAGTGCCTTCAGAAGCCATGCTGATCTCAGGTAATACCGGCAAAGAGTGGAAAGTGACATCATCCACGATACCAACGGTGAACTGGTTCTTAGGTTCTTTGGAAATGAGGTTGTTATAGACAGACACCATCATGGCAGGGGTCGTATCTTTGGAGCTGAGGCCATAGCGACCACCAACGATAAGCGGCATATTTTCGCGGCCATAGAAAGCATCGCGGATGTCGAGGTACAATGGATCACCATTGGCACCGGGCTCTTTGGTACGGTCGAGGACACAAATGCGTTTGACCGACTTTGGCATCACGTTGAAGAGATACTTCAGTGAGAATGGACGATAGAGGTGAACAGAGATGAGTCCGAGTTTTTCGCCTTTGGCACCGAGGTAGTCGATCGTTTCCTTGAGGGTGTCGGTGATAGAACCCATGGCAACGATGATATTTTCAGCATCAGCAGGGCCATAATAGGTGAATGGGTGGTATTCGCGGCCGGTGAGTTTTTTGATTTCCTGCATATAGTCTTCGACCATATCGGGAACAGCATCATAAAAACGGTTAGCAGCTTCGCGGCTTTGGAAATAGATATCAGGGTTTTGAGCAGTACCGCGGGTGACAGGAT
>Ga0247840_10002571_pt1 | contig 32164 bp, 26 predicted proteins | sample LaCruzMarch2015__FD_192404 | JGI IMG/M metagenome (GOLD analysis project Ga0247840, IMG submission 192404) | Freshwater microbial communities from meromictic Lake La Cruz, Castile-La Mancha, Spain - LaCruzMarch2015_17m | ecosystem: Environmental > Aquatic > Freshwater > Lake | place: Spain...
TTCTTCGGATGAGAACGCTTCTTCCAGCTTGCCCGTTGCGTTGACTACTTCGCCGACGCGCAGGATGGCAACGGGCAGACGCAGTTCCTCCATGGGGAAGGAGATGTCACGCGGCGTCATCACGGGGAAAGGCACGACGTCATTGCTGCCCCACATACCCGGCGCGCGCAACACCTGCGCCACGGGCCAGGTGTTATCGTCGAACTCCGGCATCAGCCAGCCGACTGGGACTTTGCGAGCGTCAAGCTCCTCCGCATAGCCGACCATGCCGTTCTTCGTATCCTGCCGCCACGCATCTGAAAGCAGGCAACGCCACGCCTCGCCGGTGTCCAGAAGCACTTCGCGGCCAGCAGCTGTCATAATTTGGCCTTGCAAGAACCAGCCGCCGCACCCGAAGGCAGATGCGGCTTCCCAGCGCGGCAGCTCGTACCAGGCGCAGTCCCGTCCATACGAATGCACCAGCGCGGCGATCACATTGCGCCCGGGGCGCAAATAAGGTTGCAGATCATAGGTGTCGTAGGATTGCCATTCCGGGCTGCAGCGTGCCGGTCCGCGGCCGACACGCCGTCCGTTGACATAGAGCAGATAGCGTCCATCGGCCGAGGCGTCCACCCGCGCCTGGACCGCATCGCCATCGAGCGTGAAGCTCTTGCGAAAATAGACGAAGCGGTTGGCCTCTGTACGCACGCGGGCCTCCCTGCTGGTTTCTATCCCCAGATCGCGTGGGCGCCATACCCACTCCGCCCGCCGCTTATACTTTCGCTGGAATACAAAATTATCCGTGAGTTTCGCCTCTTCATTTCCGTTGAATCCAATCTTTCTTTCCATAATATCCTTCTCCATATTTTTTGTCCGACATGCATGGGTGTGCTGCTCCCCATTGCTCCGGAAATATACGCTGCCAGATATTCAGCTCCGCAAGTGACCGTTGTGTTTCCATTTCTCTTGCATTTTTAAATTATAGTATCCGGTGTTTGAAAATAAAAATCAACCGGCAACAGTTGGCAAATTAGGACAAAGAAGCAGCCAAATCAGACAGGGCTTTATGGCGAAGAAGGGTCAATGCGCCCGGAATTGTTTCATCCAGTCCGCAGTCGTGCCCGGCGGAACTAGATGGCGGTTAACCGGGTAGGGGCACTTGAATGTCTTGGACAGAACGACGGGTGATGTGACGGAATGCCGCAAATCCGAGGGGGAGACGCCTAGGATTCGCCGGGTCATCCGGGACATACTGCCAATATTCGCGAATCCAAGTTCAGCGGCGATCACCTTGATGGGAACATCCGTTCCGCACAACCGGCGTCGAATTTCATTCAAACGCGCGCGTATCTGATATTCCTTGGGCGAACATCCGAAACGCGAGCGAAATATTCGGTTGAAATGGCGGGCGCTTAATCCCATTTCTTTGGCCAATTCGTAAATCTTGACGGACAAACCCTCGTCCGACGCCAATCTCCACCGCGTGCGTTCCCATTCATCAACATGAACCGCCTTGTTGTGCGCCGGCTTGATGATGCCGACCACGATCCGCAGCATGTTAAATACAGCCGCCTGGATTCGTAGACGGCTGACGGTATCCCCTAATGGAGTTGAAAGGCAAAATGTTTCAAATTGCTCGCGCATTTCTTCAAAGGCTCCGCCCAACTGAACATAAGCCGGAAGGAGGCCGACCCCCGGGAAAAAGGGGGTGCAACGATGCTGGGGCGGCGGCGCCAGGGTGATATGCGCCTGATAGAAAGATGCGCACTGAAGAATGCGGTACTCATTGCGGTCAGTCGGACGGAAACAAATTAAAGCGCCCGGTTTGGCTTCAAAGCGCTCCTGGGCGATGCAGCTTTCTATGCGTCCGGATTCCACCAGGATGAAATGATGGGATGGATTCCGATAGACGGCGTGAAAATCTTTTTCATACTGAAAATAACCCGCAATATCTACTTTGGGTAAAATCTGATCCAACGGCAGTAATGTCAAGGCGGTTCCGGGAGTGATTTTCTTCAATCGTTTAAGGGCATTCATTGGCTGGTGTTCTTAATCTAAAAATGAATTTATAGCACTAACCCATTTTACAGTCGATACCATTTTTGTCTTGTTGATAACAAAAAACACGCTATTGACGATGCCTTTTAATACGCTATTCTTGACCTGGATTTCAAACAAGCCATATTGGCTTGTTTGAAATCCACTTCCGCGGCAATGTGTTGTTGCGGAAGTTTCGACGTGGCGCTGTCGCGCCGTGCTCAAGGTTAACCCTGAGCAAGAGACACGCAAGTGGCTCGCGCCGAAGCCCATAGGGCGCATTTCGAACGCAACGTGTAAGAAATGCGGGTTGAATGGTGTTCAGAACCGCGGTAATGAAAGCATAATTATGAACCAAGTCTTGCCGGCTGAAGGAAATGCTGTTCTTGCGAATGATCTCGAAACAATTAAAAAAATCAATTATATCACTCTGGTCAAGGGCTTTTCGCGCGTATTCTGGGGATTGGCTTTGACCGCAGTGCTTTTTTTGAGCCAGGTTAAGTTGGAGTTGTTCTCCGGTCTTCGTCTACCGGCTTATTTTATAGGCACGGCGCTTCATTGCTGGGGATTGTTAACATTGCGGAACGCCGGGAAAATAAGCGCCAGATGGAGCTCTCGTCTCATGTTGGCAATATTGCTGGCGCTGTCGCAAATTTATTTTTTCCCCTTTGTGTGCTGGTGGAAAACAATGCCTTATATCTCTTTCTTTACATTTAATGTTGGCGCGCTGGCGGCGGCCGTGATTCTGTCACTGTATCTGAGCAATATAATTGTCGCCGATTTTTTCCGGTGCCTGTCTTTGAAGGGTGAAAGATTAGAAGCTCAAATTTATGCCGGTGCTGTCGTTGCTTTTATGGCTGTTCCGCTTATCGTGGCAGTTGTTTTTGCAAGTATATCCGCGGTGCGATATCAGACAATATTTTTGGACGAGCTTATTGAGGCGGTTCACCGCGTTCCGCTATGGCTTTATGTTATTGTCACCGTTCCCTGTTCGCTGACCCTGGCCGTTTTATGGAAGGCGCGGGACCGTAGCTATCAGCAGTTTTGCCATGAAAAAGATACCATAAACCCACCCCGGCCTCTGGCCACCCCTCCGGAGGAGGGGAACTTTCTGCCAAAGGCAGATCCGCCTCTGGCGGAAAGAAGTTAGAACACAAGAGCTTATGATCCCCTCCATGGAGGGGTACGCGAAGCGGGGGGTGGGTCCGAAGACGGCAGAAAATGACTTTTGCAAGTAGCTCAAATATGTTTTATTTATGCGCAAATTTGTATCCTTATCATTGAACACAGCCCGTGATATTATTCGCCAGCCGGCGATTGCCGTCCTGACGGTTGCCTGTATTGTTACAGTCGGCATCCTGCCGGTTGTCGCGGTTTTCTGTCTTGGCCAGGAAGAACGCATTGTCCGCGACGGGGCGGTTGCCTCCTGTTTTGTCTACGGCCTTTTTTTGGTGGTATCTTCATCGGTTGCGTCCATTTTTAAACAGATCAGGAGCGGGACGGTGGGAAGTGTTCTGGCTAAGCCGGTGAGTCGCGAACTTTTTTTCGGGGCGACCTATGGCGGTATAATATTGGCATGTTTGTTCTTTGTGGGAATTGCCGTTATATCGGCCATGCTCAGTGTCCGGATGGCGTTGGAAGGCATTCATACGGACTGGCTTGTTGGAATAATCTTTGCCGCGGCTTTTTTATTGGCATTTGCCGGCGCCGGCGCGGCTAATTACCGGGGACATAATTTTTGCTCGGCGCTATTCAAGGCGCTTTTCATCTGTCTCCTGCCGGCCTTGATTGTTTCCGCGTTTCTTGATCCAAGCGGACATCTTGTCCGTTTTGGGGCGCTTATCCGGTGGGAATTATTGCCGGTATCACTGCTTATTTTTGCGGCGCTTGCCATGCTCACTGCCATAGCGGTGGCGCTTTCTACCAGATTTCCGCCGGTAATCGTTTTTTCCTGTTGTTGCCTCATTTTTATTCTTGGGCTTATTTCTGACTATCTTTTTACTGCAATGGCCGGAGGAGGTCCGTTGGCCAAATTATGCGCGGCAATTTTGCCGAACTGGCAATGCCTCTGGGTTTATGGATCTCTTGATGGGAGCGGAGCGGTGACACCGGGATATGTCCTGAAAGCTTGCGGCTATGCGGCGCTTTATATTGCCGGAGTTCTCTGCCTCGGATTTATTTCATTCAAGAATGCTGAAACATAATGCCTGAGTATTGCACGGAATTACTGCAATACTCGGGTGTTATGCTGGAGTTGCTTCAAAGATCAACTTCAGCGCATAGATTGAAACGAGACTTTCCTCCCAGTAAACACGATTACCCGAAGCCTCGTTCTGGGAAAGCAATTCGTGCAGGAAACGGTGTCCGACCTCCTGCGTTTCGTTGTAACGATGATACTTTTGGCCGAATAACAGGTCACTGACGGAAACCACCTCGCGCAAAGTTTCCATGTATTGTTTCTCCGCGTAATAATTCTCAATTTGCCTCAGGCTTTCCACTTTGCGGGCACAAAGAGCGGGATCAAAGTTGGTCTTCCGTTTTTTGGAAATGATGTGCGTCATGCGGGTCAGGATCCGGCTGACTTCTTCCCCGTACACGCGTTCTTCGTGGGTTAGCAACCGATAAAAGCTGCCTTGCTCCCCGATCATGTCCCCCAGGGAAACTGTAAGCTGACGTCGAATTACCGATTGATCGCTGGCTACCAGCTTCTCAAGTATTTTCCAGAGCGCTTTCTTGTAGCCCAGTCGGCTGAGGGCGTTTGCGGCACAAGTCGTTTCAAAAGCGTCCTGACCGTTTTCCAGGCGTTCAAGCAGCGGTTCAATTGCCGCCGCCGCTCCAATTTCACCCAGCGCCATGGCTGCATAGCCGCGTAACTTTGGATCGGGACCTTGCAGGCATTTAAGCAAGGGAGGAATGCTTTGACCGTCCTTTATATTACCCAGCGCCCAGGCCGCCTCATATTGGATGTTGGCGCACTCATCTGACATTTTGGCAATCAGCGGCATGACGGCATCGCGATCTCCGATCCGTCCCAGAGCCAATGCCGCCTCGCGCCTTACGAAGTAAATGGGATCATCAAGGGTGTTGACCAACTCGCTGATGACTATCGGACTGCCGGTGCGTCCCAATCCCACGGTGGCGTTCAGGCGGGTCTTTTCGTCAAAACTGTGATGGTAGGTAAAAAGACGGAAAACCAGGTTGAGTGGATTGACCATCAGCATGTTGCGCAACACAAACCATGCTGGTTTTCCGCCCGGTTCGTGAATTTGGTTAATGAAGAACAAAGGCAGGAACGAAAGCAATCCTACCATCCCGAAAAGAACATGATAGCGGCCGATTGAATATCCAAGCAAGTGTAAGTTTAAATCCCGGCATAATAATACCACCGCGCTGCCGAGCAACGGGGCCGCAAAACCGATTATCCCGGACACAATCTGATAAACGCTCAAATAAGCCGCACTATGTTGCCTGCTTGAAAAATCCATGATCAGGTTCTGCAGGGCCACCATCATTCCGGCCGAGACAATGCCTGAAATAACCTGAATTACGGGAACAAAGAAATAGTGGTCGGGAGTATTCAATACCCACAAAAAGCAGACGACTGCCAAAGGGATACAGCATAACAACAATATGGGCCGACTTCCGTATTTATCCACCAGGTAACCCCATACAATTGAGAACACGATATAGAAGAGCGAATGAAGGATCACGAAAACTGCGATCCAAGCATAAGGAATGTGAAGGGCCTCAATCATGAAAACACTGGCAAACGGGCCGATGGTGCCGGTGGCCAGGGTAAATGTGAATGCAAATAACAGGAATTTCTGGAAAGGAATATCCCGAAGCACAACGCCCATCTGTTTCAACAGCGAAGGCCCGTCTAGTTTAGGTTTGGACCGTGCGTCGGGAATTTGTCTGTACATTATCCCCACCAATGTTCCTATCAGACCGCAAACTACAAAGACGACGCAAAATCCTGTCAGTCCATTGAATAAGTCAAGGTAACGGCCAATCAAATAGTTGCATGGCATCCCGATCAGGGGAACTATAATTAGTAACCGGCCGAAAAAAATGCCCCGTTGGCCTTCGGGGATAATTTCGGATACCCACGAGTACCAGAACACATCATGGATTTTAAACAACACATAGGCGCCAGCCAGCACCAGGAGCACGATCTGGATTTGAATGGCGGCCGGCGCCGAATCAAATAAATATGGAATAGCGCCAATAAACGCATGTCCAAGGAATGCGATTGTCAACAGCGCGATAATCCAGTTCCGCCAGCGGCGGGTATGTCCGATCAGCCAGCCGCCAAAAATGGCGGCTAGGCTGCAAACTGACGGAAGGGCCGAAATTAACCCAATCTGGAAAGTGCTTGCCTTAAGTACCAGGAAAAATCCGGTAAGATAAGTGATTCCGAAACCGGACCAGAAAATGCCGCCCGGAATCTCGGCAATCATCAGCCAACGTTTGGCCTTCTTAATTTCAAAAGGAGTGAACATGGATTAAAACTTACTCGATCAACGGCGGGTGGTAAAGAAAATCAGTATCAATTCCGTGCAGATCATAATTTTAAATGGGACTTTTTCGGCTTTGGTTTCTTTGCAACCGTTGCGCGCAACTCAAAGAGCTGGTCGCGCAAAATGGCCGCTCTTTCAAATTCGAGGGCGTCGGCGGCGGCAACCATTTCCCGTTCAATTTCGGCCATCGCCAGGCGATAGTCATGTTCCTCGTCAGACTTGCCGAGAACCGCCCGCTCAATCCCTGTGCTTTCTGCGCGGGAAATAAGGTTTTCCTGGATGCTCTTTTTGATGCTTTTCGGTGTGATCTTGTGCAAGCAGTTGTATTCACCCTGCTTGCGGCGGCGTTCATCCATTATATCTAGCGCGCGTCGCATTGAGCCGGTCATTTGATCGGCGTAAAAAATAACAGTGCCGGCAATGTGCCGTGCCGCCCGGCCAGAAGTTTGGATAAGCGCCGTTTCTGAACGTAAAAATCCCTCTTTGTCGGCGTCAAGAATGGCCACCAGCGAAACTTCCGGTAAATCCAGTCCTTCGCGCAACAGATTGATTCCGATAAGACAGTCAAACTCGCCTTTGCGCAGGGCGCGCAATATTTCTACCCGCTCAATCGTGTCAATGTCAGAGTGCAGATAGGTTACGCGCAGTCCCGCCTCCTGCAGGTAGGAAGCCAAATCCTCGGCCGTTTTCTTGGTAAGCGTGGTTACCAGCACCCGTTCCTTTTTTGCGGCCCGGATCCGGATTTCGTTCATCAAATCGTCAATCTGTCCCTTGAGCGGCCGCACCGATACTTTTGGATCCACAAGTCCGGTGGGACGGATAATCTGCTTGACCGTCGTCGGCGAGACTTGTCGTTCATACGGTCCCGGTGTGGCGGTCATGAAAACAATTTGGCCGGTTTTCTTCAGGAATTCGTCAAAGTTGAGCGGCCGGTTGTCCCGGGCCGAAGGCAGACGGAAACCGTGTTCAATCAGGACATTTTTGCGTGATTGATCGCCGTTATACATTCCGCGCACTTGTGGCAGGGTGGCGTGGGATTCGTCAATTATGGTAAGAAAATCATTGCGGATATAGTCAATCAGCGTGGCGGGCGGCTCGCCCGCCGCGCGTCCACTCAAGTGCCGGGAATAGTTTTCAATCCCTGAGCAGTAGCCGACGGATTGCAGCATTTCCAGGTCATACATTGTGCGCATTTTCAGGCGCTGTGCCTCAAGCAGTTTTTTATTAGCTTCCAGCAGGCCGACCTGTTCCTCCATTTCGGTTGTGATGAGTTTCACGGCCGGCGCGATACGGTCGGCCGGCATGACAAAATGTTTGGCCGGCGAAATTATCATTGAATTGAGCTCTTCCTCGCAATGTCCGCTGACCGGATCAAACCTGTAAACCTTGTCAACTTCATTGCCAAAGAATTCCAGTCTGATACCGGTCTGAGAGTAGGAGGGGAAGATATCAAGCGTATCGCCCCTGGCCCGGAAATTGCCCGGCAAAGGCTCATAATCATCACGGGTATATTGAATTGCAACCAGGCGACGCATGAGTTCGTCGCGCTCAATGTTTTCCCCTTTGTTCAGCGTTATAAGCATGGCGCGGTAATCTTCGGGTGAGCCGAGTCCGTAGATGCAGGAAACTGAAGCCACAATGATCACGTCATCGCGGTTAAGCAGGGAGTTGGTTGTTGAAAGCCGGAGACGTTCAATCTCCTCGTTGATTGCGGCGTCTTTTTCAATATAGGTGTCTGTCTGGGGAATGTAGGCTTCCGGCTGGTAATAGTCATAATAACTGATGAAATATTCAACGGCGTTGTCCGGAAAATATTGTTTGAGCTCATGAAAGAGCTGGGCGGCCAGGGTTTTATTGTGCGAAATGACCAGCGCCGGTTTCTTCCATTGGGCGATGATGTTTGCGATCGTGAATGTCTTGCCCGATCCGGTCACGCCTTCAAGGGTTTGAAATTTTGACTCCGCTTCCAGTCCCGCCCGCAGTGATTGAATTGCCGCCGGCTGGTCGCCGGCCGGTTTGTAGCGGGAGCGCAAATTAAAGGAACTATGTCCGGTGTGCATGTTAGGTGCTTATAGCATATTTTACCGCTAAAATGAAAATATTTTTCGCTGTCAGCCGTCCATACATTCATGTCTGGGAATTTTCCGCCACCCGCCCGCAGCACTTCGCGCAGCGATGTGGGCAGGCAGGCGGATCCGCCTACGGAAGGACAAGGTTGCATGGTTAACATTGTCATTCCGAGCACAGCGAGGAATCTCGGCAGTAGTTATCAGTGTGGCGGAGATCCCCCGGCCGACGCTCGGGCAGTCAGATGAAATATCTGGATTCCCATTTTTATGGGAATGACAGTAAAAGAAGTTATGCCGCAGGTAAAGTTGCCCCGTTCTTTATGGCCTAAATTAATATGTAAAATAAGTTGACTTATATGAAACTTATGCTAAATTTTTTCCGTTCTTATTCAAAAAGGAACTGTTTATGCCGGTTATTGCTTTGGCATTGTTGAGCATGGTATGCGCGGCGGCGAATGATTTCATTTTCAAGCTCTACGCCCGCCGCAGCGGATCGGTCGGCGCCTACCTGGCCGTAATCGGCATTGTCTGGGCTTTTGTCTTTACGGCCTGCCTCCCTTCCCGGGACTGCCTGCTGGATCGTAAAACCCTCCAGTGGGGAATTTTATCCGGAATATTTTCCATTACCGCCAATATATTATTTGTGAAAGCGCTGGCCAAAGGGGACATGGGCATCTGTTCCACCATTTATCGTTTAAACCTGGTGCCGGCCGCCCTGCTGGCATTTATCCTCTTCAAAGAGCCGGTAACTTTACCGCGCTTGACGGCAATCGCATCGGGCGTGGCGGCCGTGTTCCTTTTCTCGTGGCCGGCCGGAAAGGCGGCGTCCAAATCGCCCGTCTCGGCGGCAGTTGTACTGATTGTCCTGGCCAGTTTTTTACGCGCCGGCATGGGGCTCAGTTATAAGGCCGGACTCTTAAACGGGTCAGATGGATACGGGCTCCTGGTGATCAACGGGGTTGTCTGGGTTATCGGCGGCATAATCTGTCACTTCCTGGCAGACCGGGAAATGTGGCGTATTCCGCCATCCACCGTGACCTATGGCGGCATTTCCGGGATCCTTGTATGCGGTATCGCCTTATTCATGATGCTGGCGCTTAAACACGGCGACGCAAGCCTGGTGTTGCCGGTTACCCAGATGAGTTTTGCGCTGACCGCCCTGGCCGGTATTGTGCTGATAAAGGAACCTTTGACCGCCCGAAAATGCGCGGGCGTGTCGCTTGGTGTTTTATGTATTTTACTGATGGGGATTAATCGCTGATGAATCGAAGACAAAGAGCCGACAATTCATTGTTTAAGATCGGCCTGCGTATCCGGCAGGCCAGAAGGGAGAGGGAATTGACCCTGGCCGATATTGCCCGGCGCACCGGACTTTCAAAGGGACTTCTGTCAAAAATAGAAAATTTCCGGGCCTTGCCGTCACTGCCGGTTTTGGCCGACATTGCGCGGAGCCTGAATATCGGCATGGAAGATCTTGTTAAAAACGTTGGTGTTGAAACGTCCGCGCCCCATCAGTTTGTGAGCGCCAATTGCCGGGTTCCGGTCAAACGGGAAAAATCAAGAGGATTTAAATATGCGGCGCTGATGTCCCGGCCGCTCGGCAATATCGGGTTTGAATCGTTTGTGCTGACTCTTGCGCCCGGCGCAAAACGCAAACCGGTATCAACGGACGGCGATGAATTCATTTTCATGCTCAGGGGGCAAATTCAATTTCATCTCGGAAAGGAAAAATTTTCGCTCACGGCCGGCGATGCCTTTTACTTTGACGGGCGCGTGCCGCACGTTCCCCGGAACCTGGCAAAATCTTCCGCCGAATTGTTGGTGATTTATCTGTTAAAACAACACAATAGGAAAGGAAATCATGAAGACTAGCAACAACATGTGGCGCGACAAGGGAATCTGGCTCAAAGGAAACATCCACACGCATACCACCCATTCCGACGGCCTTTGCAGCGCCGAGGAAATAGCGTCGGAATACGAACGGCATGGTTACGATTTTGTGTTCCTTACCGACCATGACAAACGAACCGTGCCCGATGAAAGAATCCGAAAACCGCTTTTGATTCCAGCCGAGGAGGTTGCTTTTTCTTTCAAGGGACATGGTTATCATTTTGTCTGCCTGGGACTTAAAAAAGAATGGGCAGCGGGGTCATCTCATTCTCCGGGGCAGGTGCTTGCGCGTGCCCGGCGGGAAGGCGTATTTATTGTTCATGCGCATCCTTACTGGTGCGGGATCCCCAGCCACAAGTGTGTTTATCAGCATGGCTTAACCTGTCCGGGCATGGAGGTCTATAATAATGTCTGCGACCGGTTGAACGGCAAAGGCTATTCTAATGTTCATTGGGACGACTTACTGGACGCCGGACACCGTATTCTCGGCTTTGCCGTTGACGACACTCATGCCGCCACTAATATTGCCGGCGGATGGATCATAGTCAAAGCCGGGAACCGCACGCCGGATGCCATCCTTTCGTCCATCCGCAACGGAAATTTTTATTCCTCGCAGGGACCAGAAATCAAATCCATCGGCGTTCGTGGCCGGGAAATAAAAGTCACCTGTTCGCCGGTCATGCGCATTAACTTTATCACCAATCGTTCAGGCGGGTGCAGTATCTTTGTGGGGCACCCGAGGCTGAAAGAGGCTGTCTGGACTGTTCCCAAGGGCAATACCTATGCCAGGATTGAATTAGTCAGCGTCTTTGGAAAAATCGCGTGGAGCAACCCGATTTATTTTCCAAGAGGGTAAATGAAGAATGCAGATACCACATGCATCTGCCTGCGGCGGAATGAAGAAACAAAAGCATGCTTAGTCATGTGAAATATAAATTCTTCATTCTCCATTCATAATTCTGCATTTATTTTAATCGGTCCATTCGGTGATGGCGGCCATGGCGGCGCAATCAACAATGTCATCGGACGAACAGCCCCGCGAAACGTCGTTGAAAGGACGGCGCAACCCCTGAACCAGCGGGCCGGTCGCCACAGCGAGAGCCAATCGCTCGGTGGCTTTATAAATGGTATTGCCACAATTTAAATCCGGGAAAATCAGGACATTGCAATGTCCGGCGATTTCGGAGCCAGGGGCCTTGCGCGCGCCGATTTCCGGAACTATCGCCGCATCAAACTGAAACTCGCCGTCAATCTTGAATTCCGGCGCCATTGCCTTGGCCTTGGCCGTGGCCTCAATAACCTTGTCAATAATCGGGTCTTTGGCCGAGCCCTTCGTGGAGGCGCAGATCATTCCCACCCGCGGCTCGGCGTCGGTTAAGGACTTGAATGTTCGCGCCGTGGCAATCGCGATATCAGCCAATTGATCCGCGGTGGGGTTTATATTAAGACCGCAGTCGGCGTAAAAAAGAGCGCCGTTGAAGCCCAAATCCTTGTTGGATAACTGCATGATGAAGTAGGCCGAGGCGATCCGGATTCCCGGCGCCGTTTTAAATAACTGCAAGGCCGGTTTTATTTTACTCCCCGTATTGTGGTTGTAGCCCTTGGGATTCCCCCCTCCGGAAACATAGCCATGGGCGTCGCCGGCGCAAACCATTGCCGCGGCAAAGGCGCAGGTGTCCATCAACCATTCGCGCGCAAGCGCGGAAGTCATGCCTTTGTTTTTGCGGTTTTCAACAACAAATTCCACATATTGGCTGAAGCGCGGCCAGTTGTAGGTGTCCGCAATTTCCACCCCCCTAAGATCAATAGACTGCTCGCGGGCCAGTTTTTCAATCGCGGCGCCGTTGCCCACAAGGACGGGCCGGGCATAACCGGTCTCAACGAGGCGGGCGGCGGCCTTAAGATTACGGGGATCGTCGCTCTCGGTAAGACAAATCTTGCGGTTTAACTTCTTTGCCTTCTCGTGCACCATTTCCATTACCGTCAAACTCATGTCGCAAATTCTCCTTTCTTGTTTTTTTTATCTTTCCGGTAAAAATTAATTTAATGATAATATCAGCATGCCGCCAAATGGCAATTCTATCCCCGACTTTATCTTTAAATCGCCGCCCTTTGACAACACCCGCGCGCGGCCTTTGAAGGGGGGGTGCAAAGGCAAAATAAAAGTCGTTTCTTGAACTTGCTGCGCGCGCGGCACAACAACTTCCGGCACCACGGGATCAACCGCCAGATTGATGACAACCACCCGGCGTTCTTTTGATGCATTGACCATGTCCAGTACCAGGCAATGAGGGGCGCTCAGGACCATTGCAGGCTTATTCCGTCCGGCAAGTTTTCTGATTAAATTCTGTGCCAATACTTGCCGCTGGTAATTGAGATTCCAGTTTGTCAAATTTTCGGCCATGGCAAAAGCGCTGACCGCCACTGTTCCGCCGAAAGAATTGCGATGAATCGAGAGGGCGGCGCCCAACCGCCGGTCAAAGCAATCAATAAGGTCTGTCCAGGTCTCGGATTTCCGGCCGCCTTCAATTTGCATCACCCTGCTCATAAGGTTACAGCTGAGATTGAAACCGGCCCTTTTGCCCGTTTCCGGCGATTCAATTCGTTCCAGCGCGTAAACCGATTTTTCACGTTCCAGCCAGCCTTTAATTGTTATGCCGAGATGTTCTCCATATCCGCGCTTGGCCATGATTTCGGCCGCCTCCGCGTCAAGCCATAATCCGCCGCCAAGGCATTTTTTTATCTGCTCATCCGTTAATCCCCACAAATTATTACCCCAGATAATATTAACCGCGGAAGAAAAATCACGTTGATACGCAATCCCGCAACGGCCGAGCACATATCCCGGTATTTCCGAAAGTGAGCTCAATTCGTTAAATGTTGCACCCGGTTGAAGACGGCGCTCCAAAGGGGCCGCCGGTATAAACGGGATGCCGACGCCCCGGCTGATCATGTCCCGGTTAAAATGCCGTCCCAGCCAGTCAAGCGCCGGATATGAATTATCCAATAACTCGCCGACTTCCTGTTCGTCAAGAACACTGTTGCCCGTAAAAGGATGCAAATCCAAAAGCAATCCTTCTGAGCCCATTATTTTTGCCAGAGCCATCTGCATGAACGTTTGGGTATCTGATTTATTAAAACGGCTGAAAGGATAATTTTCTATTTCAGGATGCGCCTCGACCCAAGGCGGTCGGAACCGTTTTTGCACATCCAGCTGGCTGTAGGAATATATGAGTCCTCCGCCCACTGCTTCGCCGTAACTGGCAAAATGAGGCCTGTGCCAGGCTTTACCGTTTATGGACAAAGCTTTGAACAAACCGTCCCAGTTCCTGCCCTCAGCCGCATGAACGTCGGGATGACTGCTCATCAAGCCCAGCCTTGCATCCGGATTGGCGGCGGCAACGGCGTCGCGGATTGCGCCAGCGGTTTGCTCGCTGCATTCCCGCCAGAGGTCCAGCCAAAGCCTGCGCCAGGGATGCGGTTGGCCGGGCTGGAGAACTTTTTTAACAACCTCTTCCCGGCTGACATTCCGGTCAACCTTGACCGAAAATAATTTCAACATGGCTGGACTGAAATCGCCGCCCCAATCCAGGGGAGCGTGGTTATGATAGCGGAAATCATCCTCAATCCAGAGCACGTCAAACCCCAATTTCGCCATCCGTCCGTAAAGATCGGCGATAAATTTGCGCCAGCGCGGGCAGGCGAAAGAAGCAACCGCCCTTGCCTTTATGCCCAAAGGCGAAACCATTGTTTGAAAGTTTTGGCCCGCCCGCAGGGTACGCCCCCGGTCAGTGTGAAGTGTTGTATTCCAAGGATTTAAACTGACGCCAAGACCGGCTTTCCTAAAAAGCGGAATTATTTTTTCATACATTTCCAGCAGTCGCCGCAATTCATTTTCGGTAACCTGGCCCCGGTTCCATTCTTCTGCGTTGAAGAATAGATGGACGCTTTCAATCCGGTGCAGGAGGCAGAATTTAACAACTTCCTTTGCCCGTTGAACGGCCGATTGATTGGGAAGAATTTGAAACCGGAGACCGTATCTGACCTTATTGGCGGTTTGTCCGTGAAGCTTTGACTTATAGTTCCGCATTTTTTTCATGGCTTTATATTTTTTGACTCGGCTTCGCCAGAACCCCCGTGCCTTGGCACGGGGATGAACCGGCGTCGTCCGCCGTGACGGACTATGCCGAGTCAAGATGGCGAATCGACCGCGGCGAAGTCTGCGAAGCCGGGTTTCTGGCTACGCCGGAGTTCCGCTTGGCCCCGCCACTGATGCCCGCGGCTTGCCGCAGGGAGCTTTACCTTAAAACCGGTTAAGAATCGGCGGAAATAATATTGCGAAGGAAAGAAATAATCAATTTAATTAAAAAATTAAAAACCATTATTTGGCTTGTTACCGGAGAAAAAAACGGTTATCCTGTTGCCCGTTTTGTTTTAGAAACCAATAATAAGCATTCAAACGGGAGAAAACAATCATGTCGGAAATAGTAGGCATTAATGCACGGGAAATTTTGGATTCACGCGGCAACCCCACGATTGAGGTTGAAGTTCATTTGACCGGTGGCATTTCGGGCCGCGCGGCCGTTCCCTCCGGCGCCTCCACCGGCGAAAATGAAGCGCTTGAATTGCGGGATGGCGACGAAAAACGCTATGGTGGAAAAGGTGTCTTGAAGGCCGTCAAAAATGTGAATGGAATCATTCAGGATGCGCTCATCGGCTATGACGCCCTTGACCAGGTCAAAATTGACCGTGCGCTAATTAAACTTGACGGAACTGAAACCAAAAGGAAACTGGGTGCGAATGCCATGCTCGGCGTATCGCTTGCGACAGCCAAGGCGGCCGCGGAGTGCCACGGCATGCCTCTCTTCCGGTATATCGGCGGCGCCAATGCCAAAGTTCTTCCGGTGCCGATGATGAATATCATGAACGCCGGAGCCCATTCCGACGCCCCGATTGATCTGCAGGAATTCATGATCATGCCCAAAGGCGCATCCTGCTTCAAGGAGGCGCTGCGGATGGGCGCGGAAGTCTTCCACGCGCTTAAATCAATTCTTAAAGGAATGAAACTCAGCACCGCCGTCGGCGATGAAGGCGGATTTGCTCCCAACCTGCGGAATAACACCGAGCCACTGGAGGTGATCGTCAAAGCGATCTCAAAAGCCGGTTACAAGCCCGGGAAGGATGTCTTTATCGCCCTTGATCCGGCCGCCAGTGAATTTTACGACAAAGAAAAAAAGCGCTACGTTTTTAAAAAAAGCGACAAATCCGTCAAGACTTCGGATGAAATGGTGGAGTTTTATTCAGGTTTGGTAAAAAAATTCCCGATCATCAGCATTGAGGATGGAATGGCCGAAAACGATTGGGCCGGCTGGAAACTGCTGACAGATAAAATCGGCGATAAAATCCAGTTGGTTGGCGATGACTTGTTCGTCACCAACACCAAGTTTCTGCAAAAGGGCATTGAGACCGGCACGGCCAATTCTATCCTGATCAAGCTGAATCAAATCGGCACGTTGACCGAAACGCTGGATGCCATCTCGATGGCCAACCGTGCCGGTTACACCGCGGTCATCAGTCACCGGTCCGGCGAAACGGAAGACACAACCATTTCCGACCTAACGGTTGCAGTCAACGCGGGGCAGATTAAAACCGGCTCGGCCTGCCGCACTGACCGCGTCTGCAAATATAACCAATTACTGCGGATTGAAGAACTGCTTGGAAATAACGCCGTTTATGGCGGAGTGATTTGAAATTCTGGCTTACACTTTACCGGATTGCTTCGGTCGTCTTTGTGGCGGTGGTGATTATCGCCGTCATCAGCGCATTCCTGCCGAAAATCAGGCAGAATCAGGAACGTCAGCGCAGGATAGCGGCCTTGGAGGAAGAAAATCGGCGCAAGGAAGACTCCGTCAAGGCCTTGCGTAAGCAGCAGGATCAAATTTCCGCCGATTCTAAATACGTTGAAAAACTGGCGCGCGAGGAATTGGGCAAGGCAAAGGCCGGTGAGACTATTTACCGGTTCGGTGGACGCAAAACCAACGATCACCTGCCGCGCCGCAAATAAATGCAGAATTTTCTGCCTGAGGCTGATCCGCCTATGGCGGAAAGATTTGCATGTTTCGTCGTCGTTTTTCTTCATTCTTCAAAAATTCGTAAACTGTAATGTTTCTACATTCTACATTTTGCATTCTCCTGCCCGCAATGCTACGCATAGCGTTGCAGGCGGGTCATTTCTTTTGAAATGTATACTTGTTTTTTACCCGGCATTGATATTTTGGTTGATTCCAAAAGAAAGTGGTTCAAGGGCCGAAGGATCGGCCTTGTCAGCCATCCGGCCGCCGTCAGTTCAAGCGGAGCGCCGTCTTTTCAAGTTCTCTTAAATGCCGGAGTGCGTCTGACGGCTCTCTTTGGCCCTGAACACGGTTTTTTTGGAACGGAAACGGCGGGTGAACCGGTCGGAAACAAAATCCATCCGCAGTTGGGCATCCCGGTTTATTCGCTCTACGGCAAGAATCGCCGTCCATTGCCGTCAATGTTGAAAAATATTGACGCGATTGTGTTTGACCTGCAGGATTTGGGGGCACGGCCCTACACATACGTTTCAACCTTGCGCTATGTTCTGGAAGCCGCCGCCCAGGAAAAGAAGGAACTGATTGTCGCCGACCGGCCGATTCCGCTGCCGCGCATTATTGACGGTCCGATGCTGGATAAAAATTTTTCAAGTTTTGTCGGCAGTGTTTCCGCGCCGATGCACTACGGCATGACGCCCGGCGAAACTGCCGGATGGTTAAAACAGTCTTTATCGCTCGATTTGGATTTAACGGTTATTCCCATGCGCGGATATTTCCGTCAATCAACAAGGGGAAAAAACTGGCCACCATGGATTCCACCCTCGCCGGGCATCCGTTCATGGGAAACCGGCGGCTGCTATCTGGCGACGGTCTTTGCCGAGGCCGTGCCGGCAATCAATATCGGACGCAATTCAAACCTTGTGTTTCAGGTATTCAGCGTGCCGGGCATTAAAAGCCCTGCGCTATGCAAATGCTTAAGCCGTCGTAACTTCCCTGGCGTTAATTTTTATCCCCATCCTTATAAAATCCCCGGCGAAAATAATATATATGACGGCGTACGGATTGCCGTTCATGATCCGGACTGCTTCCGCCCCGTTTCCACAAGCGTCGCGATTCTCGCAACTTTGCAGGAATTGTGCGGGTTAAAAAAAATCTGGTGCCAGGCCGGCACGCGTGAAGATTTTTTTGACAAGCTTTACGGGACCGACCAAGTCCGCCTGGCCCTGCAGGCGGGTGAACCGGCCGAGACCATCATCCGCAGCTGGCAAAGCTCTATTTCCGCCTTCAAATCAATCCGCAAATCTTTCCTTCTTTACAAGGCTAGGCCGGGTTGACAATCTTAACTTGTCGCAAATAGTCTTGTTTCCGGTGAGAGATACTGGTATTAAATTTACTTAACGCCGGCGTTGATCAATAAAATGAGAACCAGGGATACCTTAAATGTTCTGGCAAGCTGCGTTGCCGTGCTTGGCGACGCCCTTGCCGTTTTCGGCGGCTTTATGCTGGCAACGTGGCTGCGTTTTGACAGCGGCCTCATACCGCTTTTTCATGACACTCCGCCGGCGGATCTCTATTTGCTGTATTCAAAGGCGGCGGCGTTGGCCATGCTTCTTTTTCTGTTCATTTTTCAGTCGCTAGAGCTTTATGTGCGACCGCAAACCGGTTCCTTCAGCGATAAAATCCCCCGTTTGATTCGCGCCACGGGGCTTGGTATTCTTTTAAGCGCAGCGCTTGCCTTTGCCATCCGCACCGAGCCGCCTTTTTCACGTGTTACGGTTGTTCTGGCCCTTGTTACCGTCGGGCTTTGCGTTCTGCTTGAGCGTTATCTGCTTTTCCGCTGGGAATTGTTCATGGCGCGGCGACGCTCAAGGGTCAATCACATCATCATCATCGGCACCAATTCAATCGCAGTGCGCCTCCGCAACACGCTCCAGAGCGATCCGCGGCTCGGCTCGCGGGTAACCGGCTTTTTCCGTGCCGTCCCTGACGCCGAAATTCATTCTTCCATCGCGCCGGAGCAGGTAAAAGGCGGCATGGAGGATATAAAACGTTTTATTGAAACAAACCGGGTTGATCAGGTTATTCTTGCCGATATGGGCATCGGCACCGACCGCATGATTGACCTTATATTGCTTTGCGAACAATCATTGGCGACTTTCCGTCTTGTGCCGGACCTCTTTCATATTCTGACCGGAAGCGTTGATATGCAGGCGATTGACAACATACCGCTTCTCGGCGTCAGTCGCTGGCCGCTGGATAATTTCTGGAACCGCGCCGCAAAGCGTCTGGAAGATTTTCTCGGCGCGCTTGCCGGGCTTGTATTCTTGTCGCCGTTCATGCTTGTTATTGCGATTCTGATCAAACGTAATTCTCCCGGCCCGATTTTCTTTTTGCAGGAACGTTGCGGGGAAAGAGGCAAAAAATTTCAATTGATTAAATTCCGCACAATGTACGTCAATGCCGAGGCCGCGACTGGCCCCGTTTGGACCGTGGAAAACGATCCTCGTTGCACGCGGGTTGGTTCCTTCCTGCGCCGTTTCAACCTTGATGAACTGCCGCAATTATGGAACGTCATGAGGGATGAAATGAGTCTTGTGGGGCCAAGACCCGAACGGCCGTTTTTTGTCGCGCAATTCAAGGAAGACATCAACCGTTACATGTGGCGGCATGTCTCAAAGCCCGGTATAACCGGATGGGCGCAGGTGAACGGATTCAGGGGGAATACCGATATCAGCGAGCGGATCAAGTATGATCTTTATTACCTTGAACACTGGTCGCTGGCGCTTGATTTCAAGATTTTGCTGAAAACTTTCCTGAGCCGCCAGAATGCGTATTAACGGGCAATTCCTCGCGTAATCTGATTCCAGCAGTTGTTAGAAAAGCGCGATCAAGACCAGTCCGGCAAAGATCAGCCCCAATCCAACAGCTTTGGGAACGGTCAATTTTTCCTTGAAGATGATGATTCCGAGGATGGCGCCCAGAAAAATGCTGATCTGGCGGAAAGCGACAACATAACTGACGTTGGTCACCAGCATCATGGCGCCGAGGACCAGCGTATAACCGGCGGTGCAGATGACCCCCGAGATAGCCGGATAACGCAGGGATGTGCGTTTGATCCGCCAGAAAGTTTCGCGTTCACCACGATGGCCCATGACATAGGGAATCAAAAATAATTCAATAAAGACATTTTCAAGCGCAATATAGATCAACGCGGAATGAATATGACTGCCGGTGATTTCGGCGGCATTGAGCAGTTTAAGCGCTTCGCTGTCAATGATGCTGTAGCCAGTGACGCTAATGCCTGCGCCAATAATAAAAAAGAAGCCTTTTCCCAAATAGGCGCTTACCTTGAGATTCGAAAAAGCCCGTAACGGCAGCACTATGCACCCGGCACTGATCAATAGCATTCCTCCAATGGCTATTACGCCCAGAGGATGCCCCATGCAAAGTATGGTGGTAAATATCGGGACCAGCATCACCGGCAGAGACCGCGCCATTGGGTAAGCGATGGATATTTCATTAAGTCGGTAGGCGTTGCCGAGGCTAATGTAGTAGCAAGCCTGCACTGCGCCGGTTACGACCAGCAATATCCACACGGCCGGCGGAATTCGGATGATAACCGGCATGAAATAAAGATAAATTGGAATCATCGCCGTAATCGACGCCGTGGTTGCAATCAGGAAGAAAGCGGCGGAAGGGCTTCTTGATTTGCATATCAGATTCCAGCCGGCATGCATACATGCGGAAATGAAGATCAGCCAGATACACAAAAGCATCATTAAATTTCTTGCTCCATGTCATTTATTACGCGTGGATGACGGGCTTGCGGCCAGCGGGGAGTTTATGAATCCCAATATTTCCGCAATAGAGCCGGAACTCGCCCCTTGAGCGATGCCAGCCGCGTTTTGGCCAGCGGGTCGCCTGCCAATCCGTCAATGATGAGCTGGCCCTCCTCGCGACATAGCCGGTCGTGTAGCGGAAAGAATTCGCGCATCAGGAAGTAGGTATATTTGACCTGACGAAACATGCCAATCAGTCGCGGAAATTCGCCGGGAACGGCTTCAACGGCCACCGAATCAAGGTTGCGAATACCTTGAGCAAGGTCATTGAATTTTACGGATTTGGCCAGAATGACGGTATAATACCAGCCGAAGAGGTCGCGGTCGCAACCATGGGCATCGCTGACGCCGCTCACGGGGATTTTTTTACCCTTTGATCTTTCCTCGTAATAACGGGATATTGCCAGGGCATTAGACTCCATCTGGTGGCGGTAGAATCCGCCGATCACTTCAAGCGCATCAAATTTTTGCCGGTCAATTATCGTGTCGTTGACCTTGCCACAGACATAATAGCGTTCGTTCGGTTTCCAGTAGGGATGACAATAAATGGCGATGCCGCCGCCGGCGCGGATTTTATCAAAAGCCCATTCCGATGAAGCAATTTCATATCGGCTGTTTCCGTTCAACTCGCAGGGGAGTCCGTTTTCATGCTCGGCGACCTGACGACGATGTTCCTGCTCATTTTTGCACAGGTCGTTGACGCTGAAACTGCCGCCGAAATTTATGATGTGTACGGGATTATGCGGCGGATGAACCTCTTCGCCGGGGTAACAAGACAGGTCGGTTTCAAATTCATTCATGGCGGCCATGGCTTCGAGCGACGGTGCGTGAAGCCGGTGGTCGGTGAGCGCCATGAAATCAAGACCTATTTTGCGGCAAGAAGCGGCAACGTAGGCCGGAGACTCTATGCCGTCGGAGTAATGGCTGTGAATATGGAAATCGCCCTTGAAGGGGCGCAGGGCAAAAAGATCCGCATCCAGCGAGTAGACATAAAAGTTACCGATAATTTTTTCGGCGCCTTTTTCCGTGGTGACTACCCGGAAAACATGTTCACCTTCGCCGAAAAAAAAATGCTTTATACACAGGACGTCATTATGGCGTTGAAAATCAGCATTTTCAAATTCTCCCCATGCGGCGCAGGTGCCATTGCTCAGTTGCCCGTCGTCACGAACATATTTTACGGTCACGGGGTGATTGTCGCTGAAAGCGCAATGTTTAAATAACGGCCTGATTCTTATTTGCGTTTCCTGGTCGGCGCGCACCACCTTCGGCCAGACATCAAAATAATCATTTTGCATATTTTGGGACCCTTTTGTTCTGGAGAATACTATTGTCTAATCGCAACTTCCTTCAATATAAGCTAGTCAGGCCTGCGCGCCGATAAGGGCAATTGTTGCCAGCAGAAGTTTTTTTAAATTTTCCACATTCTGTCCAAACACATGCATAATTTCCGCCATTGTTACCGGTTTCTCATCCGTCTTCCAGCAGTCGTAATCCGTTGAAACCGCAACAGCCGCATAGGGGATTTCAAGCTCGTTGGCAAGCGCGGCTTCAGTGGCAACCGTCATGTTGATCACATCCGCGCCCCAGGTCCTGAACATGTTGGATTCGGCTCTCGTGGAAAAGCGCGGCCCCTCAATGCTGATAACCGTTCCGCACGGATGACAGCGCAGATTTAATGCCTTTGCCGCCGCTATAAATTTCTGACGCATAGGTTCAGAAAACGGATCCGCCATCGGCGTGTGTTTGGCATTAGTGATGCCGGGGGCAAACTGCTCAAAAAAAGTCAGTGGCCGGCGGCGGGTAAAATCAATAAACTGGTCCAGCACCACAAAATCGCCGCGCCGGATATCTTCCCGCAGGGATCCGCAGGCGGAGGTTGCCAGGATGTGAGTGCAATTCTGCTCTTTGAGCGCATAAATATTAGCGCGGTAATTCACTTGCGTCGGCGGAATGGTGTGTTGCCGGCCATGACGCGAGAGCATGACAACTTCTACGCCTTCTATCGCTCCGATTGTCAGCGGCGAGGTCGGATCGCCGTAGGTAGTGGAAATTGTAATTTCTTTGGCATTCCGCAATATTTTCGGATCATCAAGTCCTGAGCCGCCGATTATCCCGATTTTTACCATTTTAATTTCTCCATTTTGATTTCCGGATTTCTCTCACCAACGCGAAAATAATATTATTAACCGCAGAGGCGCTGAGTTCGCAGAGATTTTTTTATTTAAAACATTACCACTTCTTCTCGGCGTCCTCCGCGACTCCGCGGTGAAATACTCTTTTCTTTCATCACCTGCAAAAAACACCCGCCACTGCGGCGGTCATCAGGCACGCCAGGGTCGCCGCGGCCAGTGCCCGGAACCCGACCGCGACAATATCCTTGCGCCGCTCCGGCGCCATGGCAACCGTGCCGCCCACAAAAATAGCCAGCGAGGCAATATGCGCAAAGCCGCAAAGGGCATAGGCAATAATAACCGCGCTCCGGGGATGCATCAGCTTGCCGGCCGCCATTGCTACCGCCAACTCTTTATACGCCGGCACCTCGGTGGCCACAAGCCGCATTCCGAGCAGATTGCCGGCAAACGAAGCGTCCTCCGGCGGAACACCGATCAGCAGGGCGAATGGCATAAAAACGCGTCCTAGCAATCCGGTCAACGAAAACGCCAAACCGAACTTACCGGAAAGCCAGCCAAGCATCATATCGGCCAGGGCCAGCATTCCGAGAAAAGCGATTAAAAGCGCTATAACCCCGCCAACCAGTTTTAATCCCGCCATGGCGCCGTTGACGATCGCATCCATTGCGCCGGCATCATCCGAAGGAGATATTTTAACGTGCTCACCCAATGTTTCCGGCTGTTCCGATTCCGGGAAAATAATTTTGGACATCACCAGGGCCGCCGGCGCGGAAAGGATTGAGGCGGAAATCAGATGACCGGCAATGCCGGGAAAAATATCCTTTAGAAAAAGAACGTAAATGCCCATTGTGCTGGAAGCCACGGTCGCCATGCCGGCCGTTAAAATCGTGCAATATTCCGAGCGCGTCATGCGGACAAGATACGGCCGGATTGAGGTCAGGGATTCTATGCCGACGAAAATATTACTGGCCGTGCAAAGACTTTCGGCGCCGCTGACCCGCATCAGGCGGGTGAACAACCAGGCAAAGACGCGGATAACCCGCGGCATGATGCCCCAGTAATAAAGGAGTCCCATCAGCGCGGAAAAAAAAATGATTATCGGGAGGGCTTGAAACGCCAATATAAACCCAAGGTTGGTTTCGCCCGTGCCCAGCGCGCCGAACACAAATTTCTGGCCGGCTTCCGAAGCAGAAAGCAGTTTCAAGACGGCATCATTTAACCACTGGAACAAGCTTCTGCTGCCGGGCGCCCAGAAAACAAGCGCGGCAAAAATCAACTGAAGGACAGTCCCCCAGAATATGACGCGCCAGTTCAATAGCCGGCGATTAGCCGAACAAAGCCAGGCAATAAACATCAACCCGAATATCCCGGCAAAGCTGATAAAATTATAAATAAGCATAAAGCCTGCTGCTGATAATATTTTAAAAATGCCGGAAACATAATGAAATATTATTTTAATACTGTCAAAAGCTTTTATTCGCAATAGCAGAACACCCGGTTTTGATGCCTGCCCGGCGACTTGTCCGGCGTAGTCCCAATCGTTCCGACTCTGGATGCATCCGGACGAAGCCGGAAGCCGGGAAGGACGTAGCAGAGCCTGCCCACCATAGCTTCCGAGCGACGGTGGGGTCATTCCCGCGTAGGCGGGAATCCAGTTCAGGTTTAAAAAAACATGCCGAAAAGCCGGAAGCCGTTGAAATAATTTTCCGCCGATGCAAATGGCGAGCGCGATTACCTCTAAGGTTGAGGAATATCGAGATCCTTGCATATCTTTCGCGCAAGGAACTCAAATACTTCGCGCTGGCGCGGAACGGTGGATGTTTTCCTGGCTGCACGATTGACGTACACCGTGTGATTTCATCCCTCGCGAAGGAATTCACAACCATGACATTCAAGATGGCGGATAAGGTCTCGCCTTTTCATCAGGCCGGGACCAGAAATGGTTCGCGGATAACGTCCTGCCCGGCGATGGCCTCTTCGGCCAGTTGGCGATTCGCGTCCAGGATCAATTCCACGGCCTCGGAAAGATTTTTCCGGGTTTCATCCAGATTTCTACCTTGAGTATTTGCCCCGGGGAGTTCTTCGACGAAGCCGACATATCCATCAGTAACCCTTTGGTATACGGCTGTAAACTTCATTTTCTTGATTCCTTTCGTGAATTACTGTGTCAAATCATGCATTTATTTCAATATCATATTTTCATGTTATTTATAAGCCAAACAAAGTCATGATACGATTATTAGGAAGTTGTAGCAAGCATCATTTATAAGCAACGCATTGATTCCCCAAGCCGGATTTCGGCGGTGGTCAAAAAATGAGTTTAACCCCGGCTTTAACATACCAGCGTCATTTAGAAGGTTCCGCCTTTTTGTCTTTTTTTAACTTTTATCTTTTGGTTTGACCCTGAAAACCTGAGACTATTTTTATGATGGGCATAAGATGCCTGCTAATATTATCTCGTATCTGCCTTTATGATTAGATACAAGCTGCAAAACAAACCAATGATGGCGGCTTCATTATTACCGCTCATCTTTACAACTCAAGGATGTGGATTGTCAAGACCGACTGGGACAGCAGGCTTTGGCAAACTATTTGAGACAACCGACTCGTGCAACACGATATATTCTCTAATTGGGTTAAGGTCGTTGTCTCTCAATACGAGCTTTTTGAAGTCATCACTCAAGTTCCGAAATGCATCATTGTAAAGTTGCGCCGCGGCTTTTTTATTCCCTTTGCGATAAAGCACCTGACTGACGCCGAAAGCGGGCATCCAGTCATTCATATTCAGGCAACTTGATTGCGAGTATGCTTTAAGTGCCGCATCAAGATCGTTGAGATTGAGGTTAATATATCCCAAAGCAAGATACATCTGTCCATCCGGCTTCTTTACTTTTGCGTCGGATGAATAGATAAAGGCGGTCAAAGCTGTGGCGAAAATCAAGAAGATTGAAACAGGCCGCAACAGCGTTTTTACGACCCCAGCGGTTATCACGGATTTACCAATGTTCCAAGCGGCAACCCCTCCTAAAATTATCCAATAAGGCATGACAAGCAGCATGAACCGCGTGTCAAAGAAAAAAACCAGAATATTAAGCATATTAACAAGCAAAAACGCAAAAACGATAACGTACCGCTTCCATCTTAACAGGGCCAGCAAGAAACCCGAAAGAAAAAGAGGGAACAACAGATAAAAGTTAACCAAAGGTATTGAGTAGCTTTTTGTAATATTCTTTTTCTCAAAATACAGGTGATACATCGTCGAGCGTTCAGCCCCCGAAAATATGCACATTAGCTTCGTCCATTCCAGTTTTAAATACTCCTTTTGGTGGTGCAAAATGAAAGCTACGCCTTGACGAAACCAATAACTCGATACTTCGGATCGTTTCATTCTGTATCCGGTTTTTTGTTCCGCCAATGCATTCACGTCTTCGTTTTGGTATTCGATATCTTGCGAGATTCCTTCGACAGGCGCATATACACCGCCCGCATTTTTGTGATTGCCGATATAGAAGTTTTCACCGCCGTTACTGGAAATAAGGACGAAATCGCCTCCAACCGCATAGTTGCGCATAGCCACGATGGCGATAAGAACTATAACCGGTAATAGAAATTGAATTAACTTTGTAAAAAGACAGCGCGGATTCGGGTGTTGGTGTTTTTCCAAGAAGGAAAGGTAGAGAAGCGTCAACGGAACTGCCAACATGAGGTGCGGTTTAGCGATGAGCAACAACCCGGTAGTGGTGCCCGCGGTAATGAGAAGCTTTCTTGAGAATGTTTCAGCCAATAGCAATCGTGTTGTGAGGAGCAGCAGAAATACCGATAGGCATTCGGATAATATTTTCGTGTTATAAAATACCTGCATTCCATAAAAGGCGAAAAGTATCCCGGAAATGAAACCTGCGCCCATTATTTCACTAACCCTCTTTGTTATCGAACAAACCAACAGTGCCGAGCATGCACCCAGGATAGCTTGCACGATATAAATCGGGGCAAGAGTCTTGCCGAAGATCAGAAGGATAAGAGAGAGAAAATATGGGTAAAGCGGCGTTTGATGGAAAATCGTATTCCCGAGGAAATCGCCTGCGGCGATTCGTTGTGCCCATTTCCAGTAGATGTCGGCATCCCAAACGGGAATTTTAGAAAATGGCGATTTGCTGTAATCCATCAGTACAAACAGGTTTACCGCAAGAGAAATGCAAAAGATCGCAATAAGCGGAGCATTGCTCTTAATCGCTGCAAAAAAATGTTTCCACCATACAGCTATAAGTTTTGGTGTTACCCATGAGTATATTGTTTGCGGCCTTGTTCTTTTTCGTAAACTTTTTTTGCTTATCCACCGAAAAACTATTTTGGTGATTCCCATAATATTACTGATAATGCCCCCAAAAATGATATTCTTATGAAGTTTCAGGATACCAAATAAATGCCGGAAGAAAACCAAAATAAACGCCTTTGGTTCTGGTGGATTATCGCCATTTTCCTGGTCGTTGCCATTGCTGCCGTTGCCATTGGTTGCGTCTCGTATATTAGCCAGCGCCAGGAACAGCAGGCACAAGCCAGGCCTGAACAGGTTACCGCTCCTGTCAAACCCAAGGCTGACCGCCGTTATGTCTATGCCGGTAATCCCAAACCAATGCCGGCATTCCCGTATATGGAATAGTGGAATAGGGGTTGGAATGGAATAGGGGTCACATCCGAATATATAACAAATAAGTCTTGCATTATGGGCGGAGACATGAGAAGGTTTAAGCATGGCAAGACCATTAAGGATGCAATATGCCGGGGCGTGGTATCACGTGACATCGCGTGGGCAGGAGCGGCAGGCGATATTCAGGGATGATCAGGATCGCATGCATTTTTTGGAACTTCTGGAAGCGACCGTAGAGCGATATCAGGTGCGGATTCATGGGTATGTGTTGATGACGAATCATTATCATCTGATCGTCGAGACCCCAGCGGCGAATCTGAGCCGAGCGATGCAGTGGCTGAACGTAAGTTATGGGGTATGGTTCAATCGGCGGCACGTGCGGATCGGGCATCTGATGCAGGGGCGATTCAAGGCGATCGTATTGGAAAGCGCGAGATGGGGATTGGAGTTGAGCGTTTATGTTCATCTCAACCCGGTGCGGCTGGCGGGTTTGGGATTAAGCAAGCCGGCGCGCAAGGCAGAGTCGGCCGGGCTGGCCGCTCCGCCATCGCGGGAAATGGTGGTCCGGCGATTGGAAGTTCTGCGGGGCTATGCCTGGAGTTCGTACTGTGCGTATGCTGGATACGGTAAGGTTCCATTGTGGTTGGAACGGAAGACACTGCTGCAGAGAGCGGGGAAAGGGGAAGAAACCTACCGGAAGCTTGTGGAAGGACGGTTAAAAGATGGCGAGACGGAATCGCCATGGGGTGAGTTAAAGGCGGGGATAGCGTTGGGGACACGAGCGTTTGCCGATAAGTTGCGAAAGGGATTTGTCATTGGCCGGGAAACGGAGGGAAAGCGATTTCTTCGAAGGCGATTTACATTTGATGAAGTACGTCAAGCGGTGGAGCTGGTCAAGGGGGAGAAATGGGCTGATTTTGCAGACAGACATGGAGACAGTGGCCGAGCGTTAGTGTATAAAGCGGCGCGTGCTTATGCGGGGATGACAATGGCGGAGATTGGCGCGGAGTGTGACGGAGCGGACTATGCCGCAGTGGGCATTGCGATCCGGCGGTTGGAGTGCAAGCTGAAACAGGACAAATCCCTATCCAGACAGTGGCGTCTGGTGTTGGAAAAACATGGAGATGGGATTAAATAGTTATAAGTTCGGATGTGACCCCCATGCTTTGTCCGCTCGGGACGTGAGCAGTCGTGATTATTTCCGCCGATCATGAATAAACAGTAATCCGGGTTGTAGGCAAGGACTTCGCGGTCAAAACGCGCCATGCATTCACGCGTCGATTCCCCGCCGACGGCGCCGTTGACGACCGGAAAACAGATCGCCGGGAAACGCTCCGAAAGCTTGGCCTGTAAAATGTTATACCAGCGGTCCGATGCCTTGTCAGCGCCGGTTGAAAAGCGATTTCTTATCAATCGCCACTGTCGTTTGTGGGGCGGGCTTGCGTTTCTGATTCTGTTCCGGTATTTTTCTCCCTTTATGAAGAGCTTTTGCAGGACGGCCTCAACGGACATGAGCACATATCAGGAAGTTCGGAAAGTATTAACGGAAATCTATACAAGGAGCAATTGACCATGAACGAACTCAAAATAGGCTGGGCGGCGCGTGATGTCTCCACAACGCAACCGGTCAACATTCCGGGACAGTTCCACATGCGCATCTCGCAGGGGATCATCGACCCGATAACGATCAGCGCTCTGGTCATCGATAACGGGGCGGACAGCGTCATGTTTCTTTCCGCGGACATCGTCGTGATCCGTTCCGGCTTACTTGGCAAAATCCGGGCTAAAGTCGCGGAGATCAACCCTGAAATTCCGGTATTGAAAATCCTGATGAACGCGACGCATACGCACACCGGACCGACGACCTACGGGGAAAATTTGGAGCTGATGTCCGGCTCCTCGACGGCTTCGGCCGACGAGTTGCCCGACTCGGGCGTTGCGATAGCGTCCGCCGACGCATACCAGGACTTCTTCACCACCCAGGCGGCCGAAGCTGTCGCCGAGGCCTACGCAAAGCGCGCTTCCGGTGGAATCGCTTACGGATACGGATACGCGGTCGTCGGGCACAGCAGAAGGGTCGTCTATCTTGACGACCTTTCCAAGCGTCCCGGGGCGGTCATAAACTCGACCCACGGCGTTAATGGGCACGCTGCCATGTACGGCAACACGAACGACCCGATGTTCAGCCACTATGAGGCGGGGGCCGATCACTTTATTAATCTACTGTACACGTTCGATGCGGGCGGAAAACTCACCGGCGCGGTCGTGAACGTGCCATGTCCCTCGCAGAACTCGGAGGGCGAACGCCGCCTTTCCGCCTCATACTGGAATGAGGCAAGAGAGGCCATCCGCGCGCAATACGGCAATATCTTCATTCTGCCGCAGTGCGCCGCCGCCGGCGATCTTTCCCCGCGCATCCTTCATTACAACGATGCCGAGGCGCGCCGCTTCAAACTCAAATTCGGCACCGACAACCCGAAGAACGTCAGCGAGTATTTCGCGCGCCGGGACATCGGCGAGCGCATCGCGGACGCGTTCACCGAAGTGCTTGACTGGGCGCAGAAGGACATCAAGACCGCGCTGCCGATCCGCCATGTGGTCGCGACGGTGAATCTCAGCAAGCGCCTCATCTTAAAGGATGAATACGAGTACGCGAAGACCGAGCTTAAGAAGCTGGACAAACAGAAATTCAAGACGGACGGCACGCCGATCGAACGGCTTGACGCCAATTCCACCCTGGTCGCCGGACGCAACCGGTACCGCCGCATCATTGTTCGTTACGAGACGCAAGTGGCGGAGCCCAAGCTGCCGATGGAACTTCATGTTCTTGGAATTGGCGCCATCGCGTTCGCGTCCAACAGGTTCGAACTGTATATGGATTTCCAGCACCGGATACAGGCGCGCAGTCCGTTCGAACAGACGTTCATCGTCCAGCTTTGCGGTACGCCCGGATCCGACGGCGGAACGTACCTTGCCACTGAGCGCGGGGTGTGGGGCCGGGGATACAGCGCAAGTATGTACTGCAACTTGGTCTCTCCGCGGGGCGGCCATGAACTCGTTGAGGAAACGGTGAAGGTTCTTAAAGACATCCACACGATTGGCGCATGATCTGCCCTTAGAATAAGTGCTTGTTCGGAAGGGAAATGTCCTGCGAATATGCAATGTCGGCGTCTGCCCTTTCCGGTCTGGTGTCTCTCATCCCTCGTCTGGCGTTAGAAACATTTGCTGAGGTAACCGATGAGTGAATGGAAACGCAATTTTTTCATGGTGGTGCTGTCGCAGTTCATTTCTATGATGGGCTTTTCGTTCGCCATACCGTTCGTGCCGTATTACATCCAGCAATTAGGCGTCACGGAGCCGAACGAGCTGAAAATGTGGGTAGCGCTGTTCACCGCGTCGTCGTCGCTGACGCTGGCCGTGGCGTCGCCCATTTGGGGCGCCCTGGGTGATCGCTATGGCCGGCGGATCATGCTGTTGCGGTCCTATTTCGGCGGCATGATTGTACTGAGCCTGATGGGCCTCGTGCCCAACGTGCAAATGTTGATTGTTTTGCGCCTTTTGCAGGGCACGCTCACCGGAACGGCGACGGTCGCGCGGCTCAACCCCCCCCGGCCATGATTCTTGCCCTGGAGGGGCAAGACAAGCCGCAATTCCGGCAAATACCGGATTAAGACTGTTTGCCGGGCGAACAACAAGCCATCTCCAGCGGCACCTTGCTTTTTCGGCCGGGAATATCAACCACGAAGAGCGGCATGCTCAAGCCGCCGAGGCTGGAACGCAAACGCCTTGATACATTCACGGCTTTTCCCGGTGGCACGCCAAAATGTCGCGTTCCGCGCACGCCGTCGCACTGGAAAACATAATAAGGCCGTACCATGATGTGCTGAAGTCCGTTGCAGAGCGCCGTCAAAACCGAAAATGAATCATTCACGCCGCGCAATAAAACCGCCTGGTTGGAGACCGGCAATCCGGCCTCCTGCAAAAGGCGACATGCCTGTTCAGCCTCCGGGGTAATCTCCCGCGGATGATTAAATTGCGTATTTATCCACAATGGACGATGTTCCGTCAGGCAGGCGCACAATTTAGAATCAATCCGCATTGGCAGGACAACCGGTGCGCGCGTTCCAAGGCGCAACACTTCAACGTTTTTTATCGCCGTCAACTCCCCCATAACCCTGTCAAGCACCGGGGTTTCCAGCAAAAGCGGATCGCCACCGGAAATAATCACTTCGCGGATTTTTTTTATCCGGCGGATATATTTAACGATTTGCGGAAGATTTGTTTCAATATCATTTTCTCCAAAACACGGTAATGAATTTTTCCGCGTGCAGTGCCGGCACCGTACCGCGCAGTTGGTCGTTATAATGACCACAACCCGGTTGCGGTAACGGTGAATCAGTCCCGGCACAGGTGAATATTTTTCCTCACCGAGCGGATCCGGTAACGTATTTTTATTCAACAGTTCGCGGCGGTCGGGCATAAATTGACGCATTATCGGATCGCGCTTGTCATTCGGATTGCACAATGAAAGATAATACGGCGTCACGCAGAATGGATAATGTTCCGCGACCGCCTTCAACGCTACCTGTTGCCTCGGTGGGAAACTAAATAAATGCGCAATTCTGGAAACATCCGTAATCCGGTTCTCAATCTGCCAGCGCCAGTCGCGCCATTGCCGGTCGGAGATATTATCCCGGATTTGTTTGAAAATCCGCTTTTTTGAGAGATGGTAATTGACGCTTTTCATGGGCACTGATCCTGCCTTATTCCGGACAAAAAATCAACTCGCGCTTCGCGGCGAAAAGTTTTGCTTTGCAGTGTAGCGCTCCGGCAAGTGGTAAATTGAAAGTTAACCCGGAGATTTCATCACGATTGATGAAATCTCCGCCCTTCGGGCTTCGACGTGAACGACTTGCGTCGTTCGTGCTCAGGGTTAACCTTGAGCAAGGCGCGATATGCGCCGCGTCGAAACTTTG
>Ga0247840_10002575_pt1 | contig 32130 bp, 28 predicted proteins | sample LaCruzMarch2015__FD_192404 | JGI IMG/M metagenome (GOLD analysis project Ga0247840, IMG submission 192404) | Freshwater microbial communities from meromictic Lake La Cruz, Castile-La Mancha, Spain - LaCruzMarch2015_17m | ecosystem: Environmental > Aquatic > Freshwater > Lake | place: Spain...
TTCGGGTTTGCCGTTCACACGACTTCTTGACGGTCGGATCTGGCACAATGCGGGCGTGATCGGAATGCCCGCCAACGACGGCACGACGCTTGGCTGGTACTCCGTGATCACGCAGGTTCGTGCCGGGTTGCATATCGAGCACTGCTCGTTTGCTTACGACTACCAGGCCGCTGCAGCCGCTATGGCGGCAGCCGACCTGCCGGAAGCCTACGCCGTTGCGCTGGGCACGGGCATTTGGCCGAGCAACGATGTTCTGCCGCCAGCGGAGCGGTCCATCCAGGGATTGCCCCAAATGGCCCGATCGCTCACTTGGCTCAGCAGCGCGCCGGTCGCACTTGTGGCAGAGGTTGCCGCATCCTGAAAAAGGATGCGGGCGCAGAGCGCACTTCTATCACGTCAGTTCACCCTGGAGACTTCGACCAGATTGTCGGAGTACGTTGGCGCGCGGCCGAGATTGCTCCAGGCGTCTGACGAGATCGAATTGACCGACCCGTCCGTACGGTTAAGCGAGCGCCAATAGCCCAGGGTTGCCACGACGACGCCGGTTGGGACGTCGGTCGTCACACGGGCGATGCCTTCGAAGTCGCCGCGACCATTGTGGACCCGGACGGGGTCGCCGTCGCGGATGGCGCGGGTTTGGGCGTCGGCGGGGGAAACCATGACGAACTGGTCGCCTTGACCCTTTATTTTATGGGGCTCGTTTGCATAGCACGAGTTCAAGAAGCCATGGCTCTTGGGTGAGATGATATTGAGGGGATAAAGCTTGGCTTGGGCCGGGTTCGTCGATGGCGTTTCGCGCGGCGGAATGTAACCGGGAAGCGGATCGACCGGTTCGCCCGATTGCTCGCCCTCATACATCATGCGGAATGGACCCGCGACGAAGTTCTTGGCGTCGTGGAGCAGGAACTCAACTTTGCCGGACGGCGTGGGGAATTTGCCGTCCTTGTGGGGCGTACGGGTGTCGGACGAGCCGACGCCGATCTTGTAGAAGCCGTGCTGTTTGAAATAGTCCATGGTGATACCGGCCATCTTGGGGTCGTCCCAGTTGATGAACTCGGCGCACAGCTCGGTGTCGGTCAGATTGAAGATGCGATCGGTGAAGCCCATTTCCTTGGCCAAGCGGCGCCACATCTCGCTGGTGGGCAAGCATTCTCCGGGCGGCTCGACGGCCTTCTGGTTGTAGGTAAAGTAGAAGTGGCCCCACGACCACATCATGTCTTCGGCTTCGCCCGCCATGGCCGCTGGGAGCACGATGTCGGCGTATTTGGCGGTGTCGGTCAGGAAGTGCTCGGCGACGACGGTGAACAGGTCTTCGCGCTTCAGGCCCTCGACGATCTTGTTGGTTTCGGGGGCTTGGCTGACAGGGTTGGTGCAGTAGACGAAGAGGCTCTTGATCGGGGGATCGAGCTTCATTTCGCCGGTCAGGGCTTGGCCAAGGCGAAGGTTGTTGACGACGCGGGTGCCGGGTTTGATCCAATCGGCGCGGGATACCTTGGCCCAATCGACAGGGAAATCCCACAACGGCATCTGCAGCAGGCCGCCGCCAACGTGTTTCCAGGATCCGACGAGGGCTGGGAGCGCGCATGCAGCGCGGATCGCCTGACCGCCGCCGGCGCTGCGTTCCAGGGCGACGCCTAAGCGGATCGCGGAGGGCTGGGCGGTGGCAAAGCCACGGGCAAATTCGGCAATATCGGCGGCTTTGACGCCGGTGATCGTCTCGACATAGTCGGGGGTGAATTCGGCAGCTCGGGCTTTGAGTTCTTCGTAGCCGTGGGTGTGGTTTGCGACATAGTCGGCGTCGACGAGGCCCTGCTGGATGATGGAATTGATGAAGCCCATGGCGAGTGCCCCATCGGTGCCGGGCTTTGGCGCGATGTGCCAGTCTCCAGCCTTTGCGGTGCGGGACTTGTAGCTGTCGATGACAACGATTTTCGCGCCGTTCTTTTGGGCTTCAAGGACGAACGGCCAATGGTGGAGGTTGGTCGAGATCGAGTTGCAGGCCCATATGACGATGAATTTGCAATGGACGAAGCTCTCGGGGTCGACGCCGCCCGTGGGACCGACGGTCAATAGCCACGCGGTCGACGATCCCGACGCGCAAAAGGTCTTCTCGTTGACCGTTGTGCCGAGGCGATTGAAGAACGGGTCGCCGGAGTTGATGCCCTGGACGAGGCCCATGTTGCCGAGATAGCTTTGGGGCATGATGGCTTGTGGGCCATATTGAGCGATGGTTTCGCGCCAGTTTTTGCCGATTTCGGCGATCGCTTCGTCCCAGGTGATGCGGGTGAATTGCTTGGAGCCTTTGGGACCCGAGCGGCGCAGCGGGTAGAGCAGGCGCTCAGGGTTGGCATGATGGGCGTCGAAGTCCTTGAGCTTGACGCACAAGGTGCCACGCGTCATCGGGTGGTTCTTTTTGCCTTGCACGCCCGCCAGTTTGCCGTCTTTCACCTCGTAGTCCATGGCGCAGGTGTCGGGGCAGTCGTGGGGACAGGCCCCATGGAATGTCTCAGCCTTGACCTGCTCGTTCATCGTCTCGCTCCCGCCGCTTTTGACTAAAGTCATGCGGCAAGCTGACATGGAGCAGGATAATGCGCAAGAGGGTGGCAGTTGGTGATTTTCTAAGAACAGGCTAGATTACATAAGTGCTCTGCTTGAAAGGTTTCGCAATGCGCATCGAACTAAAGCCGCAGATCGAAGCGTTGCTCCACGCGCAAGTGGCAGCCGGCCATTTTGCGTCAATCGAAGATGCGATCACAGCAGCAGTCTTGGGTGTTCCGCTACTCGATTCGGCAGAGGCAGATTTCTCTTGGGCCAAGCCATATCTCGACGAAGCCGAAAAAACGATTGCGGAAGGCCGGACTGTGAGTGAATTTGATGCTTTTGCCGAGGTGGAGCGGCGATTGGGCAAATTGTAAACTCCATGTTCTTCATCCGGTTTTCGCAGTCAGCCGCACGCGACATGATCGAGATTTCGGAGTTTTTGGAAGCGGAAGCCGGACCGCAGACGGCCAAGACTGTACTCCTGCGAATACGCCGCCAGATCAAAACGCTTGAACGCGACGCGTTATCGCGAGCGGAGCGAACTGGGCAGCGGCCGTCGCGCAATTTTAATAGGCCCATATATCGCATTTTATCGCATTGAGGATGACATCGTGTTTATTCTTCGGCTTTTGCACGGCGCGCGAAATATCAATCCCTCTCTATTTGAAAGCGAATAGCCTTATACTCAGTTGGAGTTCGATGGCATCAAAGTGATCGACGCTCAAGCTGAGCAGCGGGGGTACGGACAGTCTTTCGCCTCACCTCCCAGCCTTCGCCCTTTCATACAGCGGCAGGACGTCCTTGATGTTGTCTTGGAAGGTCTTGATGCGGGTCGCGCCGGAGGGGTGGGTGGACAACCACTGGGGCGGCGCGCCTTTGGAGGCGGCGCTCATCTTTTCCCAGAGTCGGACACCGGCGCGGGGATCGTAGGCGGCGCGGGCGGCCAGTTCCATGCCGACGAGGTCGGCTTCGGTTTCGTCGTTGCGGCTGAAGCGGCGGCCGAGAAGGTCGCCGCCGACTTGGGCCAGTTGGCCGACGTTGCCACCGATAAAGATACTGGCGGCAATCGCGCCGACGTTGGTGATGGTCGACTTGGCGGCCCGTGCGCGGGAATGTTCACGCAGGGCATGCGCGATCTCGTGGCCCATCACGAGCGCGATCTCGTCGTCGGTCATTTGCAGTTTGTCGATGATGCCGGTGAAAAACACGATCTTGCCGCCGGGCATGCAGAACGCGTTGATCGTGGGCGAGTTGATGACGTTGATCTCCCACTTCCAGGTTTTGGCGCGCTCGTTAAATTTGGGCGCGTGGGGGAGAAGATCGTTGGCGATCTTGCGGACACGTTTGGTCGTTGGGTGGTTGTCGCCGAGCAAAGCCTGTTGTTGGAACGCTTTACGCGTCAGAGCGTCATATTGGAGGCCCGCCTGCTGCTCCATCTTTTCATCGGAGACAAGATTGCGCAGGATGGACATTCGGCCCACCTTAACGCCTTCGACTGGTTCTTTTGCTGAACCCGGCGCGGGGGCCAAGACCGCCATGCTTGCCGCCATCACGATTGCGATTGAAAAATTGCGCAACGCTCTCATCGCTGAAACACTCCGAAGATCCACGGCCCCACACGCGATCAGTATAAGAAGCGACTGGTGGTTTTTCCATCGCAATTGCGTGCGAGGCTGATCCTTTCGCGCGTTCATTCGTAATGATGGCTCACTTCCAGGAATTGTTATGACCCACGACACGGATGAGGCCAACGGCCAGGAGGGAACGGCGCGCGCGCGGGTCTTGAGGGCGATTGCGCAGATTCCGGCTGCTCAATGGGACGCCTGTGCCAATCCAAGTGCGGCGACCTTTAATCCGTTTGTCGGCCACGGATTTTTGGCGGCCCTGGAAGACGCAGGGACGGTAGGTGCGATGACTGGCTGGTTGCCACGTCACGTCGTGCTCGAGGATCGCGAGGGGGCAGTTGCGGGCGTTGCTGCGTGTTATGTCAAAACGCACAGTCAAGGCGAGTACGTGTTCGACCATTCCTGGGCGGATGCTTACATGCGGGCGGGCGGGCGCTATTACCCCAAATTGCAGGTGGCCGTGCCGTTCTCGCCGGTGCCCGGCCCGCGCCTGATGGTGCGGCCTGGTCCTGACCGCGATCTGCACGAGCAACAACTTGCGTCGGCACTTGTCGCGCTCAGCGTCGACATGAAGGTGTCGTCGCTGCACCTGACGTTTCTGGATGAGGGATGTGCGACCCGGCTCGCCAAGCTCGGCTTTCTGGTGCGGACGGGACAGCAGTTCCATTGGAATAATGCCGGTTATGCCTCGTTCGACGATTTTCTCGCGACGCTGGCGTCGCGCAAACGAAAGGCCGTGCGGCGCGAGCGCGAGCAGGCCCTTTCGAATGGGATCGAGATCGAGCATGTGACCGGGGTTGCGATCACCGAAGACGACTGGGACGCGATGTATGCGTTCTACGTCGATACCGGTCAGCGCAAGTGGGGCCAGCCCTATCTCAACCGAGCTTTCTTTTCGAAGCTGGGGGCATCAATGGCCGATCGGTGTCTGCTGATCTTTGCCAATCGGGACGGGCGGCGGATTGCGGGCGCGCTTAACCTCATCGGCGGCGATTGCCTCTATGGCCGCTATTGGGGTGCGATCGAGCAGCATCCCAGCCTGCATTTCGAGGTCTGCTATTATCAGGCCATCAACTACGCCATCGAGCACGGTCTGGCCCGCGTGGAAGCCGGCGCGCAAGGCGAGCACAAACTGGCGCGCGGTTATCTGCCAGCGACCACGTATTCGGCGCACTGGATCGCAGATGCTGGCTTTAGGGCTGCCGTTGAGCGGTTTTTGAGGCAAGAGCGTGAAGCGGTGGCGGAGATGGCAGCTCTTTACACCGAGGCTGGACCTTTCCGTAAAGTCCAGGGCGATGGGGTTCAAGAAGACCACGACTGAAGCTGTTGTTCACGGAGGTGGCTTGAGCGGATCTGCCACTCAGCGGCTCAGGTTGAAAAAGGCGCTGCCGCCACCGCCGTACAGTGCGGCGCTGGCGCTGCTTCCGCTCAACGTCAGATTGATGCTGCCGCTGATGCCGTATTCGTTGTTCAGGAACTCGCCCACGTAACGGTTTGCGCCCACCTGTTTCAAAGAGGCGGTCTGGGACACGCGCGCCGAACTCGATGCGCACACGGCGTTCATGGCGTAGCTGCGACCACCTTGTTTTGAAAACGAGACGCGGCAACGCGCCTTCTCGGTGGCGCCAGACGGCAGGACCATAGACCCGTTACCGCGCCAGGAACCAGTAAGGCCGTCGGCTGCTGCCATCGACGGCAGCGCCAACAGCGCGCTCACGGCTACGACGACAGCCACGATTGGGCTCAGGGCTTGGGACGTGGAACGCATGAGGAATTTTCTCCAGGTAAGGCGTGCTTTGGACCGTGACATAAGGGTAGTTGACTGCCAAAGTGTGACGTAGGCTGAGACGGCATCTACCGCAAGCTGACTTTGTAAATCATAGGTTGAGCCTAGCGCGATGTTATTTTGTGCGTCAGTACCCTTAAATACGAAGCCAGACGAGAAACGTTTCAAAGGGAAAGTTGGCGCGCGATTGCGGCATCTGGAGGACATTGCGTTTCAGGTCGCTTGCCGCACATAAGGGGGCAGCGCAACTCCCCGCATAGGATCACTCGAATGGGCCCAGACATGTACGATCCCAATAATGTGTTTGCTAAAATCCTACGGGGCGACATTCCCAGTCATCGCGTTCACGAGGACGCGCGCACCGTCGCGTTCATGGATGTGATGCCACAAGCGCCGGGTCACACCCTGATCGTGCCCAGGCTCGGGTGCCGCAATCTGTTCGACGCGGATGCGGCGGCGTTGGCACACGTTATCGTGGTGGTTCAAAAGATTGCACGCGCGGCAAAGGTTGCGTTTGCCGCTGACGGCATCAGCGTGATGCAGTTCAACGAGGCGGCCGGCGGGCAGTCCGTGTTCCACCTCCATTTCCATGTCATTCCCCGGTTCGAGGGGATCGCGTTGAAGCCTCATACCGGCGCGATGGAGGATGGTGCCGTTCTGGCGGCCAATGCGGCCAAGCTCAAGGCTGTGCTTGCGGGGATGGCGTAATCGCGCCTTGGCATATGGGGTTGGCGCTATGACTCAATCCTCGATGAGTTCGCAAATCTCGACGGTGCCGCCAGCCTCGTAGACCGGGTTTCCAGCGAGACACGTCCGTGCGTCGGCCAAGTCGCAGGCACGGATGCGGATGTAACCGGTGAGAACGCGGGGCGGCGTTGTTGCGGCGGCGTCTTTTTGAAAACACGATGGGGGGGCGAGTGCGCTGCCGCCCGCGAACATGCCGCGCTCACGGAGTGCGGCGACATACGGCTCCCAGTCGTCGACCGCTTCCGGGTGGCGCGTGTCGCTGTGCATGAAGACGAGGTAGTCCCGCATGAGAGGCACCTTTAGGAGCTTGGGTTAGCGCCAGTCGTACCAAGGCCGCTCGTTAGCGTGGCTGCTGCCGGCGACGATGGATGGGTTGTTGCCGATGAAGGTCAGAAAATTGAGGTTTGCAAAGGTTGCGACGGCCATGACATAGGCGAGGATGCTGGAGATGAGGCAGGCGGCGAAATAGCCGACACCGTAATAGTCCTGGCCGAGGCTGACGGTCAGGACCGACAGGGTGAGATTGAGCGTCAGAAAGACGACCTGGAGCGCGAGATAAACGCGGCGGCGGTCGAAGAACAGCAGGAACGACGTTGCCGCAATGAAGATGAAATGGAATACGGCAGCCAGTGCGCCAAAGCGCAGGATGGCGATCTGGCGGAACTGAAGGTTCAACGCTTCGACCAGCATCGGGGCGGTCATGATCAGCACGGCGCACATGCCGACCTGGGCGATGGTGATCAAGACGAGCGTATCGAGGGTGTGGGCTGACAGGCGCTGACGGGCGTCTTCGATCTGGCCGATTGTGCCGTGGGATTTGATCGAGCCATAATAGCGCTGATAGCGCTCGAAAAAGTCGGTCTCGAGTTTGGAGACGAACGAGGCCAGCGAGGGAATGATGACAAGTGACGAAATGAACATGGCGCTGTCGTAGAGCGGCGCGTGGACGAGACCTGCGTTTACGCTTTCGCCGACGGGCGAGAACCAGAACACCCACTTGTCGATCCACACAGCCGGTGTACCAGCGGCGGCTCCCAATGCCAGGGTGCGGTAGGACGTAAACCCGTAGAGCAGGGCGTTGAAGCCATCGCGCAGGTCGTGCACTGGCTGGGGAAAGGTTGCCATGATGCGCAGCGTCAAGCCCAGGAAGGTCACCATCAAGCCTGCGGTGAAGCCGTGAACCATTCCAGCAGAGCCAAGGCCTGCAGCGGCTGCCGTCACCGAGGCGAGGAGAGCGATAAACAATCCCAGCAAAAAGGCGTTCGTGACGGCGGCGTAATCGCGGACCGCGCCGCAAAAGCCCAGAGCCACCCAGATCAAGGCGACCGTCATGGTGGCGGAGCCCAAAGCGATTGCCGTCGATAGCGAGAGTTGGAAATAGACGCTCAGGGCGATGACGCCAATCGCGACAAGGGCCGACGACAATCCGATGGCCGCCAGCAGCAGAGGGCGTACGCGCTCGGGCTTTTTCGACCACAAGGCGTCTGCGACGAGGCGGGTTGCGACCATGGTGACGGGCGCAGTGATGACGAGCGAGATGGCAAATGCGTAGATGATGATGGCGCGGAAGTCGGCCAGCGCATCCAAGCCGACGAACCGTTCGACTGTGATCGAGATGGTTGCCAGCGAGGCAATCGTGAACAGCCACGGCCCGGCGGCGATGACGGCGGCATGGCCACCGGCTGCCAAAACCGAGGACAGGCTTTCCTGGCGGGAGAGTTTGCGCAGTTCGAAGCCTATGCCGGCCATGGGGTAGCTTTCGTGTCTGGAGCGGGCTTGGTGGGGGCGCTCAAGTGGCGGGCGTACAGATCCGTGTAGGCCTTGGCGGCTTGTTGCGACGTGTAAGTTGCCGATACGCGGCGCTTGAGGTTTTGGCCATAGTCGTGGCGCATCTGGCGGTCGCGCAGCAGGCGTTCGACCGCGTCCGCGATGGCGACATGATCGACGACATCGGTGACGATGCCGCCTGGACCCAGGTTGGGCACTTCATCGGGCCGACCTTCCAAGATCTCGCGGCAGGACCCGACGTTGGTCGCCACAAACGGGATGCCCGACGCGCCGGCTTCGAGCACGACGAGGGGCTGGCTTTCCGACAGGCTCGTCAACACCACGACTTCGATCCGGGGCAGGTATTGGACAATGTCGACCGCGCCCGTGAACTCGACGACGGCTTCGAGGTGGAGGTCTCGGACGAGTTGGCGGCATTCATCGGCGTAGTCGGGGTCTTCGTCGGTCGGGCCGATGATGTATGCCTTCAGCGATGGCAAACGGGTCGCCAGATGGCGGGCCGCGCGGATGTAGGTTTTGACGTCTTTGATGGGGACGACGCGACCGATCAGGCCGATGGCATGGGGTCCGCCAACGGGCGGCTGGCCGACGGTTGCAAACCGCTCCAGGTCGATGCCGTTGGCAATCACCGTCAGACGAGCGGGGTCGGCACCCAAGACGCGCTGGACGCGCTGGTTGTCGCCATACAGCGTGATGACCTCGGCGCAGGCCTCATAGCAGGTGCGGGCGTAGGCCTCGAAGGCGCGGACCCACATATCGCGCAGATCAAAGCGCGGGTCGTCCAGGGCATGGCCCTTATCGACGGTGTCGGCGACCCATTCGGCCATCAGCAGTTCAATGCGGCGTTCGTTGGTGTAGATGCCGTGTTCGGTGAGAAGTGCGGGACGGCCGGTTTCCAGCGCTGCCCGCGCCGCTAGTACACCAGCGTAACCCGTCGAGATCGTGTGGTAGATGCGGGCTGGGGGCAGCGGACATTCCAGCGTTGCGAACAAGCCGCCGAGGAGCGCCCGCCAGCCCCAGAAGTAGTGCAAGAACGAGGCAAACGGCATTTCGATGGCATACATTCGCTCGACCAAACGCCAGGCGACGGGCGAATTGAACAGCACGGGCAAGCTGATGGTGCGGCGGAGGCTGTTCAGTTGGGCGGTTGCTGTGGCGAGTTCGCCAACGCCGCCGACCGTTGTCAGGCGGCTGAGGGCTGCTGCGAGTGCGTCTGTGTCGTCGGGTACGCGCATCCGCTTCACGGGGTGGGCGCCGAAGTCCTGGAGGTAGACGACCTGGAAGCCGGTGACGTTTGCGGGGCGGGCGTAGCGGGGAACGGCATTCGATGGCCGCGGCAGCAGGGCCACGACGCAGAAGGTGCGGTCGGGTTGTGTTTTGATAAGCCAGTCGATCCAGCTCGAGACGCCTCCAGGGACAAAGGGGTAGGCCCCTTCCACGATAATGCAAATGTCGGCAGGTGTTGCCGACACGGTTTGGGTCCAGGTGGGATCGGGCTGGTGTGGGCTAGACATGCCGCTCCCCCTTCGTCCATGGGGCGGCAGGTAGGCCCGGCGTTGGCGTGCGGGCGCGCAGTTGACGGAAGTCGCTGAACCGGCCCAGCGCGAGCAGTTCGGTCTCGATTAAGGATTGGGCAAGGGGACTATAAGGGGCGTCCATCGCCTCTGGGGTGGCCGTGCCGTCGACGAGACGTGCCAAGATGCTGGACGCGGCAGCGGATGCGCGGTCGCGGTCATCGTCTTCCAGCAAACCGGATTTTTCCATCAGATGCAGGTCGACCGCGAGGGCGGCAGCGTCTGCCGGGGGCAAGTCTGCGTTGGCGCGCTGTAACGCTTCGATGAGCGTGGCCTTCAACCCGGCGCGCACCTTGACCGCGACGGCTGCGGCCTGGACACGAATGACCGGTTCGGGGCTGACGAGGGCGTGGCGCAGGGCTGGCGCGTAGCTTGGCTGGAATTGGCGCGCGATCAGCCCGAGTGCCGTCTGGCGGTCGGCGAGCGTGCCGCTGGTCATGACGGTATCGAAGACCTGCGGCGGCACGTTGGAGGTGTGGAGCGCGCGGCCCATGGCGACGGTGTTGTAGAGGTCTGTGACGGGATCGACGTCGCCTGCGAGCGCAATGCGATCATACCAGTCGGCGAGCAATTGCGGGTTCGTAGATTCGCCGGAATGCCGGATTAGGGCCATGGCGGCGATGGCAGCACCGGCTGGCCCCGAGACGAGGCTTGAGAGGAGCGTCAAAGCGTAGGGCGTGGCGTCGGCGATTGTGGCGCGGTGTCGCCAAATGACGGCGGTGGCGGCAATCATGAGGGCGAGATGGGCCAGCAGCCAGACCGCCAGCGGGAACCCCATCGACAGCTTGGCTGCGAGCAAGGCAGACTGGCTGGCACAGAGCATGATTGCGAACGGCACGGGCGCAAGCCAAGCAGTGCCCTCAGCAACGGATGCCGGCGCTGTGTGAGCCGCAGCAGGTTCGACCAGTTGATCCATCCTCAGCGGCTTATCTTAAGCAGGCTGCGCTCCAGGACGCCGGGCTCGCGGGGCCGGGCGGACCTTTCGAAACGTTGGAGCGCGGGTTCAATGGCGGCGGCGAGGACATCGAGTTGGCGGATCAGGTCGGGCGTGACGACATCGGCTGGCGCGCGATCGAGTTTCAGCATCCCCACGACTTTGCCGCTGGCCGGGTCGACGACGGGGACGGCGGCGAGGCCTTGTCCGGTGAGAATGGCTTCGCCTGCGGGATCGAGCACTACGGGTTTTGTTTTGGTTGCGATGATGGCCAGGGCAAGGGGATGGGTTGGTTCCAACGCTGTGGCCCAGGGCGCGGGTTGGGGCCAGCCGATTGCTGAGCATTGCGTAAGTCCGGCCTCGCTGCGCGCGTAAAGCGAGACCGCGGCGCCGGGGAATGCGGAGGCGAAGATTGCCTGCGCTGCGGCAGCTGGATCGTGCTTGCCGTCAGCAAGGGTTGCCAACGCGTTCAGCAAAGGGGCTGTCGGGTTGATCGGGCGGGCGGCGATGTCGCGTTCCAAGGCATCGCAGCGGTCGCGCAGGCGGTGGGCGTAATCTGCCAACGTGTTGCGTTGGGTTTCCAGTTCGACAGCGCGGCGGCGCAATTCGCGCTTGGCGGCAATCTGGACCATGCGGAACTGACCCAGCAGAACGGCGGTCGCGATCCATAGAATGGGCTGCGAAAGAATGCGCAGTCGGTAGGCGAATTCGTTTTCGCCGACGCCTTGTTCGGGCAGCGTCACGAAGGAGAAATAGGCGACGATGGCGACGATGACGGCGAGTGTTCCGCTGGCGGTCCCGTAGTGGAGGGTCAATAGCAGAACCGGAAGCCAATAGGGGCTTGGCTGGATGTTGTTGATGTCGAGAGCTGGAAGGAACCAATCGACCGCGAGCAACAGGGCAACGATAGCTGCCAGTTCGAACACGGCCGACAGCGGCGGCAGAATTTGCAGCCCGTAATACCCGGCCTGCTCTGCACCGTCCTGATTGGCTTCAACGGCCCCCGATTTGGGGCCAGCCGGTATCGTCGCCGCGTCTTGCAATTCAGCTTCCCCTGGAGATCCGTGTAGCCCCGCAGGTCTAACTGAGGTGTCTTAACCACATCAGGAGCAATCGGTCGAGTTTGTACACGGCGCGCGCGCGATCATCGAATGGATTCGGCGGGCAAAGTGTTATTCCTCTTTGAATGATACCCGTGAGTGGCCGGTTCAAAGCTTATTGAAATAGTTGAACGGGATTGCCTGCTGGCCTTGCTGTTGTTGCTGTCTGGTTTTGGCGTTCGGTAACCGCCGGTACTTGCGCGCGCGTTTCAAAGCCTGCAAATCTTTGGCCGATCGCGCTGGCTTCGCGCCTGGCTGATTTGCAGCGCTCACCTTGTTTTCATCCTTCAGACGTTTCCACAAGGCGTTGCGCCAGGGTTCAAGGCCGGACGGTTTGGCGGCGGGAACGGGACGGCGGCCGGGTCCGGTTGCTTCGGCGACAACGGCTGCCTCAGGTCCCCTTATCTTGCGAAGTGATGCGCGCAGCGAATCGGCGTCGGCGCGGCGATTCGACGTTTCGAAACTTCGAACAAGGCCTGCTGCGGCTTCGATCGGGACGCGGGCCAGGCCTGCTTTTTGCGCGCCAGCCAAGGCCAGATCGGGGTCGCCCGCTGAAACCGCCGCGGCGATGAAACGGGCGGCGACAGACGCCTCCATGTCGGGTGGGGCCTTGTCCAGCCAGCCGCGCAGGATGGATTGAGCCGCCACCGTCTGATCGCGGTCGGCCATCAGTTCGCCGATGGACAGGAACACGCTGTCGCCGGGGGCGGATGTCTCGCGGGCAAGTTCGATGGCAAGATCGGGGCGGTTGGCTGATGCCAACTCGCTGATGAGGGTAAGAGCAAAACCGTCGTCCTTGGTGGCTTTCACCCACCGGGCGGCCCTGCGTTGGGCTTCACCAGGTTGGTCGTTTTCGATCAGCAGTTCAAAGAGCTGAAGGCGTTCACGGTCGGATTTCAAGCGGCGCAGGTCGTCGACCGCACGCAGCAGATAGGATGCTTCCTTGATGTCGCCATCGACTGCGAGCAACGATGCCAAGCGGACCATATCATCGGGGCGGCGGTACCCCTTCTGGCGGCATTTGACGAGGGCTGCCTGTTCATCGGCGTATTGGCCCGACCGTCGCAGGAGGCCGATCAGTTCGCGGCAGGCGGCCTCTGAGTAACGGAGGTCGATCTGCGCCCACAGGGTTCGGATGTAGGCGGGCTCGGCGTGGGTCAGTTTGTAAAACTGGCCCAGTTGGCGCTGGACGTTGGCATCGCGCGGGCGCTGCTGGGCCAGTAACTCCAACGTCTGGCCGGCTTTGGGGATGTTGCCGGACTGTTCGTAGAGGCCTTCGAGTTGGAACAGGGTACGCTGGCCGCGATCGCCAGCGTTGAATTTCTGCTCGAGGATCTGGCGGGCTTCAATGGTTTTGCCGTCGCGCTCAAGCATGGCGATCCGTTCGGCATCGCCGGGCAGCAAGACATAGCCGACGACGGCTGCGGCGATGAACAGCAGACCCATCACGAACACATGCGCGCGGACGGGGGAGCGACCCGCTATGGCCCCTTGCGCCGCGTCGAGGCGGCGATGGGTCTTGGTCCAAAACGAGCGGGCGATGGCGACGGCACTACTCATTGCAGGCAAACCTCAGCCGCACGGGTGCGATGGCGTCGGCCTTGATGCTCAGTTGCAGAACGCCGGTGGCGTCGGCTGCAATCGGCATGGTGGTCAGGATTTGGCCGTCGCGCTCGGCGGTCAGGGTGAACTTGCGGGCGGGTGCGGTCTGCCAGAGCATTTCGCCTGCGCCGAACCCTTGGGCCGTGACGTTGAAGCCGCAGCCGTCGACCTGATAGTCGCGAAACCACCAGCGCGCGCTGATGAGCTGCGCGCCGGGTGCTGTCGGGGGCAACGGGTCTATTTGATTTGCAGTGTGGGGCTTCAAGGTGACGATGGCGGACTCGACGGCTGGATCGAGGGATACGTAGATTGCACCGCTGGCGTGGCGGGTAAAGCCGAGGACGCCTTTGCTGGCGAGCGCGTCGACGATCAGGTTGTCGGCGTCATCGAAGCGAACCGTCTGGAGTTCGCCGCGGCTTTGGATCGACCAGGACGTTGCGTCGAGCTGCGTCAGGTTTGTCGTGAAAAAGTCGTTGGCGATGGCTGCGTAGTGGGATGTCGCGACGGGCGTGAGTGAGCTTTGGCGGGCGAGCTTGAGGTTTTGGACGAGCGCTGCCAAGGCGCTTTGTCGTTCGCCCGAGTACATGTGGTAGTACAGATTGAACGGTTTCAGTCTGCGCGGAAGTTCTGTGTTGCGGATCGTATCGCCCAGCATGGAAAAGCCATAATAGGGGCCAGTCCAATCGTTGGTGTAGGTATTTTCGTTGCTGTTGGCCGAATAGATCTGGCGTTCCTGGCCCACCGGTTTTGAGATCGGCGGCACATAGAACACGGAGGGGAAATTCGCGTCGAGGCGGCTGTCGCCGCCGTTGATGTTGGCGACACCGGCCAGCCGCGTCGCCCTGATGGCCCCTTCGAACGGCAAGCAGTCGCCGCTCCACTGAAAGAGTTTGGCCTTCTTGCCCGCAGGGCCGAGGCTTTCGGCGAACGCCAGCGATCCAGCCACTTCGCGCGTCAAGTCGAACGGATCTTTCAGATAGGTGCGCGGCAGGTCGCTGGAGCCGGCGATGTAGCGGCCCGGAACGTTCAGCGGCAACGATTGTCCGGTTGCCGACAGCAGCAGCCGACGTGCGCGCTCGATGGCTGGAAGTTCGGGGGCACGCACCTTGTCGATCAAGGCTTCTTCTGTCGCGCGGGAGTAGCTGTCGTAGAAGGACCACTGGAATGGATGGGTGTAGGTATGGCTGCCGATTTCGACCTGGGGGAGGGCGAACAGCTTGCGAGCGGCATCGCGCCCGGCCGGATTGCCGCCAAGCTCGGGGATGAGGTCGCCGGCTATGGTGCCGACGGTGACCGGTAAATCGGGAAAGGGCTCGATCGCGTCTTTGCGGATGACGTCGGCGGACAGGGTTTGGGCCTGCCGGTAGCCGTCGATCTGGGACACGTTGTTCCAGCCGTCGCCGTCGATGTGGCTGAAGTACATGCGGCGGCCCGAGAGCGTCGTGACGTCGGGGATGGGCATCCGCTCCTTGGCCAGGGCGAGCTTCAGGAACAAGAACGGGTTGAGCGTCCAGCGCACGCGGTCGGTGTTGGCGTCAAAGACAATAGAGTATTCGTCGGAGACGTAGCCGCCGCCTGGGCCGGTCGCAATCAGCACAGCGGGCTTGCTGCCAAGCCGTCCAGCTAAATGGGCGGTTACGTGAGCCGTCGTGTTGTTGTCGGCCATGGTCAGGACGCGGAAATCGGGAGGCACTTTGTCCAGCGGGCGTTCGAAGCCGACTATATCGGACGTGTCGACCGTCAGCTTGACTTTATGGGTCAGGGAAATGTGGTCGGCGGTCGAAACGAGGCCGAGCCGCCGGTAGACGCGGGCGCTGACTGGCTCAAACCCCGGCGTGACGCCTGGTGCGGCGTCGGAGAATACGACGAGTTTGACGCCTACTTTGGTGGCCTCGTCGAGCCAGGTCACGTAACGGTCGGCAGTGCTGATGGGCTCGATGAACCACGACACGATGCCCCGGTATTTAGACAGGGTTTCGTGGGCTGGAAGCGGGCCGTTCACGTCGACATAGGTGAGGTGGAAGCCCAACCAGTTCAGCGGCATTTCAGCGAACTGATGGATGCGGGTCGTCTGTGGGGTGGCTTCCCGCTGACTGTCGTAGAAGGCCAGAATTTCACGCCGGACGGGCCCGCCGTTGAATTCGATTTCAATCGCACGCCCCGGCATGGCCAGGACCAAGCCTAGGACCAGAGGCAACATCAGCCATGCGAGCGCCTTCAACGGTCTCATCGAACTTCGCGTCTCTTTCGTGGTGTGTTCGTGACGTACTGCAACCGAAGGTGTGCTGCCCCGCAGGGCTCGCTCGCACCGAGCCTACCTAACCCGTTGCACGGTTACGTGCCAGTCGAAACGTCGCCTGCGTTTGCCTGGCAAGCGATAACACTGTTTCCGGGAGTTGTTCCAACGCTTGCCACCGTGATGCCCTTCCATCCTCAGCGGGGTTGGATTAGGAACGTGACGTCTTATCTGCCGCGATGGTTGCTTGCGGCCTACCCAACGGGTTGAACATGCGCTTCATCATGCTTGCCCGCAACCCGGCGCTTTATTCCCATGTCCGCCTGATCTCGGCTGCCAAGGCACGCGGCCATGCGATCGACGTCGTGAACACGTTGCAGGTTCACATGAACATCACCGCGAACAACCCGGTGTTGCGGTACGGCGGGCGGGAGTTACCGCTGTACGATGCGGTTATTCCCCGGATCGGGGCGTCGGTGACGCACTACGGGCTCGCCGTCCTTCGGCAATTCGAAATGCAGGGCGTCTATCCCTTGAACGAGAGCGTCGCCATCGGGCGGTCGCGCGACAAGCTGCGGGCGCTGCAACTGCTGGCCCGCGCCGGGATTGGAATGCCTGTGACTGCGTTTGCGCACGGGCCGCGCAAGGCTGAAGATGTCATCAAGGAAGTCGGCGGGGCGCCGGTTGTCATCAAGCTGCTCGAAGGCACGCAGGGGATGGGCGTCATTCTGGCCGAAACGCATGCATCGGCGAAATCCATCATCGAGGCCTTCAGCGCAGCCAACGTCAACATCATGGTGCAGGCGTTCATCCGCGAGGCCGATGCGACCGATATTCGGGCCTTCGTGATCGGCGGGCGGGTGGTTGCGTCGATGATGCGGGTGGGTAAGCCGGGTGAGTTCCGCTCGAACCTGCATCGCGGCGGGCACGCCGAGCCCGCAACGCTTTCGGCGGTCGAAATCACCACGGCCATCCAATCGGCAGCCGTGCTTGGGCTCAACGTCTGCGGTGTCGATATGCTGCGGTCGTCGGACGGGCCGATGGTGATGGAGGTGAATTCATCGCCAGGGTTTGAGGGCATGGAAACTGCGAGCGGTATTGATGTCGCCGAGCAGATCGTTGAATTCCTCGAGGCTCATGCGCAGCCGGGATTGACGGCCACGCGCGGTAAAGGTTGATCCGGGCGGGCGTTCTCTCCGTTTTGGCAATCTTTGCGACCCCAATAATGCGGCCTTGCTTGCAAAGGGCTGCGTCTCCTATCATCGCCGCAGTGAGTGGGGATGCGCGGTCCATCCGGCCGCCGCCATGAAGGACAATCGTAGCGCATGACGGAGCAACATAAGAACTTTCCTGAGTTCTACGTCACTGCCGCGCAGCCTTGTCCTTATCTGCCGGGACGGCTTGAAAGAAAGCTGTTCACCCATCTCAACGCCGATAAGGCGCCGGAGATGATCGACAAACTGTTGCGTGGCGGGTTCCGGCGGAGCCAGAACATTGCCTACATTCCCTATTGCGAGGGCTGTCAGGCGTGCGTTTCGGTGCGCGTGCGGGTCGACGAGTTCGAGCCGGGTCGCACGATGCGGCGGATCATGGACCGTAACACCTCTTTGCGCGCGCGCCGGATCGCGCCCGTGCCGACGTCAGAGCAATACGGTTTGTTTCGCAGCTACATCGACAGTCGGCATTCCGATGGCGGGATGGCGGATATGACGGTGTTGGATTATGCGATGATGGTCGAGGATAGCGTGATCGACACGTTCCTGACCGAATATCGCGTCAAGCCCGAAGATCTGCCGCATCTGTCGTTTCAAACGCGGGCTGACAGCTGGCCGCTGAAGGCAGTCGCGTTGTGCGACCGGCTCGCGGACGGGATTTCGATGGTCTACAGTTTTTACGACAGCGCGAGCGAGGCGGACAGTCTCGGCACGTATATGATCCTCGACCATATCGCTTACACTAAGAGCCTGGGGCTGCCGTATTTATACCTGGGCTATTGGATCGCTGGGTCGCGTAAGATGAACTACAAGACGCGGTTTCAACCGCAGGAGCATCTGACCGGCAACGGGTGGGTCCGCTCGACCTTGCCTGCAGCCAGCGACCGGCCCGGCGAGCCCAAGCAGTAATGGCCAAAGCGCCCAAGATCCAATTCGTCTGTCAGACCTGCGGTGGGGTTCAGCCACGCTGGGTGGGTAAATGTCCTTCGTGCGGCGATTGGAATACGCTGCTAGAGGAAGCCGAGGCAATCGCGGTGCCGGGATCGGGGCTTTCCAAGGGATCGAAGGGCCGTCTAGTCACTCTTGAAACGCTTACCAGCCGCAACGAGGAAGCGCCGCGCTTCACGACGGGGATTGCCGAACTCGACCGGGTAACCGGCGGGGGGATCGTACCGGGATCGGCGTTGCTGATCGGGGGAGAGCCGGGGATTGGTAAATCGACCCTGTTGTTGCAACTGGCGGCAAGTCTTGCCTGCGCGGGGCGTAAAGCTGTCTATTTTTCGGGGGAAGAGGCGACCGCGCAGGTGCGGCTGCGTGCCGAACGGCTCGGGTTATCGCGCGCGCCGGTCATGTTGGCGGCTGAGACCAGCCTTTCCAACATTTTGGCAACGCTTGCCGATATCGGGCGGGCGGATCTGGTAGTGATCGATTCCATTCAGACGCTTTGGGCAGATCAACTCGATGGAGCACCAGGAACCGTGGGGCAGGTGAGGGCTGCCACTCAATCGCTGATCCGCTATGCCAAGACAGTGGGGGCGTCGCTGTTGCTCGTCGGGCACGTCACCAAGGAAGGGCAGATCGCGGGGCCAAAAGTCATCGAGCACATGGTCGATACCGTTTTGTATTTCGAAGGTGACCGGGGGCATCCCTACCGGATTTTGCGGTCGGTCAAGAACCGGTTCGGGCCGACGGACGAGATCGGCGTGTTCGAGATGGTGCAGGCGGGCCTGCGCGAAGTCATGAACCCGTCCGAGCTGTTTTTGGGCGACCGCGACGCGTCAAGCCCTGGGGCTGCCGTGTTTGCCGGGATCGAAGGGACGCGACCTATTCTGGTGGAAATCCAAGCGCTGGTCGCGCCAAGTTCTCTGGGAACGCCACGACGGGCGGTGGTCGGGTGGGATGGCGCGCGCCTCGCCATGCTGCTCGCCGTGCTCGACGCGCGGTGCGGCGTGTCGTTTTCGCAGATGGACGTTTATCTCAACGTGGCGGGTGGATTGAAGATTGCCGATCCGGCAGCCGATCTTGCTGCGGCTGCGGCCCTGCTTTCGTCACGATGCGGTGTTCCGCTCCCCAAAGACGATGTTTACTTCGGTGAAATTTCGCTGTCGGGGGCCATCCGTGCACCAAGCCATATGACCTCTCGATTGAAGGAAGCACAGAAGCTTGGATTTGGTCGCGCCGTCATCCCTGCTAGCGGGGAGGTCGATCCGTCCGCGTTGTCCATTACGCTTATGCGTCACGCCCACCTCAAGGCTCTTGCGGAGGCAACAGCCCCGTGCGAGTGACACGCACCTGCATTGATGTCCAACCTTTCACCGGAATCCGTGACCCATGATCGGACCGCTCAGTTATTTTGACGCCGCTTTGCTCGTTCTCGGGCTGATCTCGGCACTTCTTGCGATGTACCGCGGCTTGATGCGCGAACTGCTGTCGATCGTCTCGTGGGTGATCGCAGCCGGGATCGCCTACCTCGCCTTCAAGCGTGCGCAGGAGGGGATCGCGATCGAGATCGGCAAGCAAATCGGGATACCGGGCAACAACGGTACGATGGTCGGTGCCGCCATTATCGCGGCGCTGACGTTCCTCGTGGTGCTCATCATCGTGCACCTCATCACCACCCGGATATCTGATGCGATCCTCGACAGTAGTGTCGGAATGATCGACCGCATCTTAGGGTTCGTGTTCGGCTTTTTACGCGGCGCGTTGATCATGGTGATCGTGTTCATGATCTATGAGGGCTTCTTCCCTGAAAAGGAAAAGCAGTTCCCGTGGGTGGCTCAATCCAAGACGCTGCCGTATGTGCGCGGGCCTGGAAATTGGATCAAAAACATGCTGACCCAATACGTGACGCCAGCGCTTGAAAAGCCAAAACCGGGCGAACAACCGGGCTGATCACGACCCACTGAAATCGCAAAAAGGGCGCCCCGCTGAGGACGCCCTTTTTTTGTTTTGGAGCAAGTACCCGAACGCACCTTAACGGGATGCGCGACGTTCGGATCTTGAACTGGGGATTTCACCTGCGGCGGACAGCGCCTTGATGCAGCGGGGCGATAACCGCGAGCCGACCGCGCGCATACACGAGCGGACGCCAGGGCTGTCGGGGTCGTGCTTGCTACAGTGGGTGAAGTAATCGGTGGCGCAAGCCATTTCGACGGCCATGCTGGCAGCCGAAGCGGTTGTCGGAGTAAACGTCAGCATGGAACAGACAGCCACGCTCGCAAGCATACGGCTGCCAAAATAAATCGCGCTCATTATAGGTTGTCCCTCTCGAAGATTGCCGGCCTTCGTCAACGTCTCAACGTGCCACAAATCGCTGCGACATACTGTTCCACAAACGCAACGGTTGATTATTTGGATGCACTGAGCTTGGGAAGAATGTGCCTGATTCTGTGCGAGCTGCGGGGGGTATTTTGGCTGAAATTTGAATAATTTGAGGCGCTGCAGTGCAGCATGGCTGCTGGCGGTTTGGTCGTGCTGGGCGCGAGGGATGGTCTGGAGTTGTCCGAGACCGCCCAAGTTTTCCACCGTTCGTCTCGACGCGTTGCTGTTTTAGCGGCGGGTGTGCTGAAGGAAAAAGCGGACCATCTCGCGGCTCGCATCCGGGCCTTTGGGATCAGTATAGGAGCCTTGTGCGCTGCCGCCAGACCAGGCGTGACCCGCTCCGTGCAGGGTCCAGTTCTCAAGGACGCTCTGGCCGGATTTGTCGGCGTGGACATCGCGCGTGTAGGCGACGCCGCCAGCGGATTGTTTTTCATGACAGGTGCGGACGTACTCGCCGGAGCCCTTCGACTGGGCGATCACCTGGGCCGCGTTGATATGGGCGACGGTGTTGTCACGGTCGCCGTGGAACACGATCGCTGGCATGAGGCTAGTCCCCGGCTTGATCGGCCCGGACGATCCCTGACGCATGGCGGTCATGGCCGACTGAACGTCGCGGGCTGCACCGCAGGCAAGGCCTGAGTGCACGCCGATTGCGGCGTAGAGGTCGGGATAGTTTGCCCCCATGATCGAGGCGGCAGCGCCACCTGCCGAAAGGCCAGCGACGTATACCCGGAGTGGATCAATGGCGAATTCGGACATGATTTCGCGTGTCAGTCCTGCAATCAGGGCTGGTTCGCCGATATCGCGGGACTGGTCGGCGGCGTTGAACCAGTTCCAGCATTTGCCTGGGTTGGCCATCGACGTTTGACCGGGGTAGGCGACGAGGAAGCCCTGTTCCTGGGCAAGCTCGTTCATTCGCGTGCCGGTTGCGAAATCGTCTGGGCTTTGACTGCAGCCGTGGAGCATGACGATCAATGCAACCGGTTGGCCGCGATAGGTCGAGGGGACGAACAGTTTGTAGGGGCGCGTTCCGGCCGGTCCCGTGTAGGAGCGGGCTTCAAAGCTCACGGTTGGCGGCTGGATGCGGTCGCCGCTGAGCCGGGTGCGCGTCGGATTGGGGTCGATCAGGGCTGCTGGCGTTACCAGCAGGTCATGATAGTGGTCCATCCGCGCGACGACGTGGAGTTTGGCGTCCGCTGCTCCATTCGGCTCGCGTGCGGGCGGGGCGACCACCGTTGCGCCACCGGTTGGCCAGTTCTTCAGCAGGTTCAGCGGGTTCAATGCCGCCGGTGCCGCCGCAGCCGTTGGCGGAGTGGCACGACTGATGGTCTGTTGGATCAAAGCGACAGCATCGAGCAGGCGGCTTTTGCGGGTCAGTTGGGTGATCGCTGACATGTTGCGCGGGATCTTGTTGGGCATGGGAGTCCTCTCAGACAGCATCGGTCAGCATGGCGGGCGCGGGGATCGCGGAAGCCAGAATTCGGGGGAAGGATCAGCGGATTTTTGCGCCGAGCGCTTTTTTGAGCGCGGGATCTATCTGCAGGGCGCCTAAGACGTGGATAGAAGCGATGGTCCGCATTGCAAGTTCCACAGGAACATCGTCGGCGATGCTCGCGAGGCCCAGGACCTGGATGTGGAGTTGCTCGCCCGCGGCGTCGGCCTCTTCAAGGTCGCGGCGACTGTAGTGGCGCATGCCGAGTTCCAGTTGCAGGCGGTCGCAGGACCGTTTTACCGAATCGTTATGGCGCTCTAATTGATTGCGAATGGCGGTGCGGATGAAGTCGGTCCGGTTGGTGTAGAAGCCCTCGTTGACGAGCAGGTCGACCTGACCGAGATCGACAAAGCCAAGGTTGATCGTGATCTTTTCCGTATCGCCGCTCTTGGGGCGAAGCTCTCTTAGATTACCCATCTGCGCCATCCCGCTACCATCCTGCCACCATCTGTATGGATGGTTTTAGATGCTTCGCAGCGCAACATCAAGTGTTAACGTTTGGCTGCCGCCCTGATGTGCATAAATGACGGGTCGGAATTAAATGGTTCCATCTCAAGATAGTAGCGGTTGACCCACCCGAGTATATTGCGGTGCACTATCGGGCACCAGTCTTGTTCGCAGACGCCTGTGACCCTAACCCCTTGGGCATCCGGGGGGATGGCGCCAATGGACGCGTATTCCATGGCGGGGCCGGTGCGAACGTTGAGGACGTCGTCGTCGGCAACAAAGGCGACTTTGAAGGTCGGCAACAGCGGGGCGCGCTGCGGAGGTTGGGTGGAGACTGCTTTTAGGGTTGCTGCAACAGGACTTGCGTTTGATGGCACGGCCGAACCTATTGCCGTGTCCGCCCGCTGGTCGATCGTCGTGCGTGGCAGGGGTTTGAGCTTGGCGGCGGCTGGCTGCGTTGGGCCAGGCTTGGGGGTTGGCGGATTTGCCGCAGCAAAGGCGGGGCGGATCGCTGGAGAAGCGGGGCGTGGGTTTCCTGACGCTGATTGCAGAGGTGGACTTACCGGCGTGGGGCTTGTCATCTGCGCCAGCCGGGCTGGCTCTGCCGAAGGGGACTGCGGGCGCAGGACGAGTGTCGCAGTGCCGGTTTTTCCATCGTCGCGGACCCACGAGAGGCGCGTTCCGTCCTGGCGCAAGCGGAGGCATTGGGTTTCGCGGTCAAACCACACGGTCCAGCGGTGACACAGCCGGTCGGCATCGACCCACCAGCGGCCACGGTCGGCTGGAGCCCCGAGTGCGAAGGCCACGCTACCCGCTTCGCCCCAGACTTGACCGTTGTCGCCATAGTGGACCGGGATAGTGGTGCCTAGCGGTGTATCAAGGCGGATCGAGGCACCATTCATCATCGCTGTCAGCGCCGGGCCGTCGAGCGCAACGGGCTCTGCTGCCACGGAGGTTGCCATGAGTGCTGCGAGGACGGGGAGTGTGCGACGCATCTTCAAATCCGTGACTCGTTGTCGGAGGGCGTCTGCACTGCATCTGACGCTGCTCACTGCGTGCACCATCACTATGTCAGGAAGCGGGAAGGGAAGGTGGCGATGTTGGACTGTCGCGCGTAGACTGTGTTTTGTCGGCGTTGGCGCTTCCCACACCGTACAATCCGCGCTAGTCCTGCGCGGCAACGAAGCCTATGGTGTGACAGCGTTGTGACACTTAGGTACAGATCGCGCACGTACCACTATCGCGAAGCTGTTCGCGCGGTTTGGGCGTTCGCTTGCCCCCGTTATCTTCAAGCGGCTGACTGCAGCTTTTATTTTTTGTGTGCTGGCTGCCTGCCGTCTCGCCAGTTGTGATGGAGATCACCGATGACCGACCCGCAAAGCGTTGCTGCATCGGGAGAGGCAGAAGCCGCCGACTGGGACCCCGCTTTCTCACGTTACGACGACGACCGGCTCCGGGAAGAATGCGGGGTCTTTGCCGTGTTTGGGCATCCCGACGCTGCCGCGCTTACGGCGCTCGGGTTGCATGCACTCCAGCATCGCGGGCAGGAAGCAGCGGGCATTGTCAGCTACGATGGACGGCAGTTTCATTCCGAACGCCATCTTGGCCTCGTCGGCGATCACTTCAATTCGGCCAGTGTCATTAACAATCTCAAAGGCCGGATGGCGCTTGGCCACAACCGCTATTCGACAACGGGCGCATCCAGCCTTCGCAACATTCAACCGTTGTTTTGTGACATCGACACGGGTGGGTTTGCGGTCGCCCACAACGGCAACCTGACCAACGCGCAGACTTTGCGGCGCGATTTGATTTCCTCCGGCGCGATTTTCCACGCGACCTCCGATACAGAAGTCATTCTGCATCTGTTGTCGCGATCCAAGCGGCGGCGGACCGTGGAGCGATTCGTGGAAGCACTGCGGCAGATCGAGGGGGCCTATGCGCTTGCCTGCCTGACCGACAACATGCTGATCGGCGCGCGTGATCCCATCGGCATCCGGCCGCTGGTTCTTGGTCGGTTAGGGGAGGCCTATGTTTTGGCGTCCGAGACCTGTGCGCTGGATATCGTCGGGGCGACGTTTGAGCGCGAGATCGAGAACGGCGAGGTTGTCGTCATCACCGATAACGGTCTCGAAGTTCACCGGCCCTTCCCGCGCCGCCCAGCGCGTCCGTGTATCTTCGAGTATATCTACTTCGCGCGTCCCGACAGCGTCGTTGGGGGCAAGACGGTTTATTCGGTGCGCAAGGACATGGGTGCGGAACTGGCCCGCGAAGCACCGACCGAATGCGATGTGATCGTGCCGATCCCGGACTCGGGCGTGCCGGCGGCCATCGGGTATTCTCAGTTTTCAGGGGTGCCGTTCGAGTTGGGCATCATCCGCAACCATTATGTCGGGCGGACCTTCATTGAACCGGAACAGCGCATCCGCGCGCTTGGCGTCAAGCTCAAGCACTCGGCCAATGCGAGTGTCGTGCGCGGCAAACGGATTGTGCTGATCGACGACAGTGTCGTGCGCGGGACGACGTCCAAAAAGATCGTGCAGCTCATGTATGATGCTGGCGCACTTGAGGTGCACATGCGCATTGCGTGCCCGCCGATTACGCATCCAGATTTCTACGGTATCGACACGCCGAGCAAGTCGCACCTGTTGGCGGCGACGACCGATGTCGAGGGGATGCGGGCATTCATGGGGGCGACGTCGCTGGCGTTTTTGTCGGTCGAAGGCGTTTATCGCTCTTGCGGGCATCCGGTGCGCGATCCGCAGATGCCGCAGTTCTCCGACCATTGCTTCACGGGCGATTATCCCACGACGCTCACGGACCAGACGGGTGAAAGTCCGCCGCGCGAGCTGTCGCTTTTGGCGGAATAGGGCGCGGACACGTCGCGAGCGCGGCTTGTTGATGTGGCCGCGCTTCAATGGGAAGTGCCGCTTCCAGGACTCATCCGTTGTTTTGGACTTTAAGTAAGAGGCAGTGTGTTGGTGAAGCGGCTCGACGGACGGATTGCATTGGTGACCGGGGCATCGCGCGGGATCGGGCGGGCGGTAGCACTCGCCATGGCGCGTGAGGGTGCGCATGTGATCATCACCGGCCGTACGGTTGGGGCGCTTGAAGAACTCGACGACGAGATCCAGGCGGCGGGCGGGTCGGCGACGATCATGCAGCTCGACCTGAAGAAGTCGGACAAGGTCGATCAGATCGGGCCGACGCTGTATCAGCGGTGGGGCCGCCTCGACATTCTGGTCGGTAATGCCGGGATGCTGGGCAATCTCACGCCTTTGGCTCATGTCACGGACGCAGCCTGGGCGGACGTCATGGCGGTGAACCTGACGGCCAACTGGAGGCTGATCCGGACGCTTGATCCGCTGTTGCAGCGATCAGACGCGGGCCGCGCGATCTTTGTGACGTCGGGGGCTGCTGCGAAGTCCACGGCCTATTGGGGGCTGTATGCGGCCACCAAGTCCGCGTTGGAGACCTTGGTCAAAACCTATGCCGCCGAGAATGCAACGACCAAGGTGCGGGCTAATCTGATCAATCCGGGGGCAACGCGGACGCATATGCGGGCCAAGGCTTTCCCGGGTGAGGATGCAGCCACACTGCCGACGCCTGCTGAAATCGCGCCGCTGTTCATCGAGCTTGCGCTGCCGTCGTGTGAGCGGAACGGCGAGGTGGTCGACTACCGGAAACACATTCCACATTAAACTTTGACCCGGGGGTTGCGACACATCTCGCTTGATTGGTTCGATGTCTAACTGTATGGTTAGGTATCAAGTCAAATGGAGGTGGCGATGGCAATGAAACTGTCCCGGCGGTGGCTCATTCAAGGCGCTGGTGGTGCTGGTTTGGCGTTGATTGGCGCTGGCGGATATTTTGTGGCAACCCGAACGCCGACGCGGGCGATTGCTGCATGGGGGGAAGTCGACACCGCGCCGCCTGCCGATGTCAGGCTTGATGCCTTCCGTCACGCGATCCTGGCGCCTAATCCGCACAATCGCCAACCATGGCTGATCAAGTTGACGGGCGACGCGACTGCGACGGTCTATTGCGATCTTGCCCGGCGCTTACCCCATACTGACCCGTTCGACCGGCAGATTCTGATGGGATTTGGGTGCTTTTTGGAAACAGCGCGGATTGCTGCTGCAGAGCGGGGCTTTGCGATGGACATCGCGCCGTTCCCAGACGGGTTGCCGGCAGCCCGCCTCGATGCGCGTCCCATCGCGCGTCTGCAATTTGCCGCTTCTGCGATGGCGGTCAAGGACCCCTTGTTTGCTGCGATCCCAAACCGGCGCTCCAGCAAACAGCCGTTCCAGACCGACCGGCCCGTCGACAGCGCGACCCTTCGCAAGATCACCGATCACGGTTCGCCAGTGGCGTTGGCTGCTTCCTCCAATGATGCTGCTCTCGTGAAGGCCGTGCGGGCTTACACCTGGGATGCATGGATGATTGAACTCCAAACCCAGCGGACTTGGCAGGAGAGCGTCGATCTGATGCGGATCGGGAAACACGAGATCGAGGCCAATCCAGACGGCATTTCTCTGGGTGGACCTTTTCTCGAAGTGTTGGCGGCGGCTGGGCAATTATCGCGCGAACAAATCGCGCAGCCTGGCACGCAGGCCCACAAATCCGGCGTGGATCGCTATCGCGCGATCATGGACAGCGGCATGGCCTATGCCTGGATCACGACAAAGGGCAACTCGCGTCTCGATCAACTTGAGGCCGGGCGCGTGTATGTCCGCATGAACCTTGAGGCGGCCCGCCAGGGGCTTGGGTTTCATCCCGTCAGTCAGGCATTGCAGGAATTTCCTGAAATGGGGCAAGTCTTCAGCGATGTCCACAACACGCTTGGCGCAAAAAACGAGGCCCGCGTGCAGATGCTTGTGCGACTTGGATATGGTACGCCTGTATCAAGATCGCCGCGCTGGCCGTTACAGAGTCGGCTGATCTAAGGCTAGACCACGGGTTTGCCGGGCATGTGGCCGACAAAGCCGCACCTACGTTTGCTGGAAAGCACGCTGATGTCCGACCCGATTGCTTTCCGTGTCATGAACGAGATCGGCATTATCGATCAACTCGGCACGACGTTGTTTGAGCGGGTTATGCCGTTCGATCTTACGCTGCCACAGTTTATTGTGCTCAATCATTTCGTCCGGATCGGTGGGGAGCGCAGCCCCGCTGAACTCGCGAGTGCCATTCAGGTCACCAAAGCGACTATGACCAGCACGTTGCAGAAGCTGGAATTGAAGGGGTTCATCGAAACGAAGCCTGATGAAAAAGACGGGCGTTCGAAGCGGGTCTGGATCACGTCATCTGGGCGCGCGGCGCGCGATCAATCAATCGTTGCCCTACAAGACGATTTGGTCGCGCTGGAAAACGCCATCGGCAAAAGCGCGTTGGAAGCAGTCTTGCCGACTTTGGTGGCGCTGCGAGCCTTTTTGGATCAACGCCGTACGCCGACATGAGGGCTGGATCAATCCTGGGCGTAAGCTGGCCATGGGCGATCGGGGGTAAAGACCAGAGCACGTCCCGATGCTCTGGGCCTGTCGCGGCGCGACGGGGGGGATGCCGAGCGGACGGCTGCACGGACGGCTGCGCGCGTGGTCCTCGGCGGTGAGGCGACGATCGAGCCGGTTTCAAGCGGCGGCGGCGGGGTTGGGGCTGCGGCAATCGCCGGTTCGATTGTTTGAGGGGTCGGCGGCGTGTCGCGATCCAACTGTTGCTGAACGTGGGTATCGAACAATCGGGCGGTGAGGACCGTTGTCATGTTGGCATTGTAGTGGTGGGCATCGGCTGCCATGGCACCGCCGTCTTCGGGGCGACCGAACCGGTTGACCGCGCGGTCAAGCAGTGCGTTCACGTTGAGGTGGCCATCGGGCGCCAACGCCTTCAATGCCGCGATATAGTCGGCGATGATGGTGTCGTTGATGATTTGCCGCCCCGTCGACTTAGTGGCGATGATCGGGACGTAGCCAAAGGTGGTGATCATGGCGCGAACGGAAGCGTCGCCCCCGCAAGCCCCCACAATCACGGTCGCCACGTCTTTGACACGGTTGCCGAGCAGGCGCTTTGCATCTTTCTGGAGCGGGTCGATGATTTGCGTATGGCCGCGCCCGATGACGGTTTCGACGCGACGCCCGTTGAGTGCGGCAGCGATTGCCGGGATGCCCTGGCGGAGACCTGCAACGGTCGGCTTGTTGGCATAGATTTCGATCGCCCGGTTGGTGGCCGCTACACGAAAGATATCATAGTGCGGACTGCTCGCTACGGTCGCACCCAATCGGTTTATTGCCATGCGGAACAATTTGTAAGTCGTCACATCGTCGGTGTCGGCACCCAGGCGCATGAACATTGTGTGCTGGTAGCGCCCATTAGATTCGGCACTGAACAGGCGGTCGAACGGGACTTCGAAGGCTGCCTTGGTGCTGGCAAAGTCTTGACCAATGGCTGCCACGCGATGATTGCCGGTGACGGTTTGATAGACCGAGAGCATGCTGCCATAGACGCTGCGCAGGCTGGCGGCCTGAGCGGTCTCATAGCGTTGGTAGAGACGGTCTAGCAAGGCACGGCGGAACGCCACGACGCGGGGCGTCCCTGTGCGACCGGTCACGATATCCATCACGACGGAGCTATTGGCTTCGAAAAAGGTCGGGTCGCCCAGTGCATCTATGGCGCTTTCGATGAACCTGTCCTGATCGCGGACTGTGATCAGAATGCTATCGAGCAGGCCGAAAGCTGCGGCGATGCGGAGGTAGACCATGCTGCGGCGGCCGGCGCTGCGCGCGGCGTCGGGGCCGAAGCGGCGGGGCGTTGCGCGATCTGCGAAGGCCTCGAACGAGCCGCTGTCTTTGATGCCGCGCAGAATAATGGCATGCAGAAAATCGCGGTAGCCCGAGGTGCCGAGGAGATAGAGCGGCTTTTCGCCTGCGACGACGGCGTTATAGATTTCAACGGGCCCTAGGCCACGCAGAATGACTTCGCGGTAGCCATCGTCGAGGGCATGAAGAAAGTTGAAGATCGAAATGAAGGTTTCGCCCGCGGCATCGTAGTCTGCCAGCGTTGCGGGTGCCTTGGGCGCGCGCGGAACGAGGTAGGCTTGTTTCCAGCGGATCATCGCTTCGAAGGCTGGATACTCCCAGGCAACCGGGCGTCCCGAACCGCGTTCGCGTTCGATGTAGCGGGCGACAGGCGCGGGGATGCGTTCGGTCAGATAGGCGACACTTTCTTCACGATCGTCACCAAATACACGGCTGCCGATCATCGTTTTAATCATGTCATCGCAGGTCGCCTCGGTGGCGCAGGTGTCACCCAAAAGCGGTCGGAACTCGGGGCGGTTGCGCTCTAGGATTCCCACCAGGGATTGGGCGGGCGCGCTGGCTTTGGCGGCGGCCAAAGCGCTCGCCTTGCCGCCCAGCTCACTCCACAGGGCTTCGCGCGACTTTGGTTCGTGGCACGCGGCAATCAGGGCTTTGACAATCGTTGGAGTCACCAATGCGGCATGATCGTCGTTGGCGAAGAATTCCCAGAGCGCCGTGCATTGGGCGGTCGTGACGGCGTTTGCGCGTAGCGTTGCGGCAAGGGCTTGTTCGTTTATTTCCAGCGGCTCGTCGTTGCCTGCCCGCTTGGTGCCAAGGACGCGGCCTGTCATGTCTAGGATTTTCAACGAACGCTGGCCGGGCTGGCTGATAAAAGCCAAGGCGTTCGCGTCACCCGTGCTTATGGGTGTATCGGCTTCAGCGGCGACTGCAGTATTTTCACGCGCAACGGCTGGCGACCACGGGCAGGCTGCCATGACGACTGCCGCTCCAGCCGCGAAAAACCAAACCCTGATTTGCACCGTCAACGCCCCAACTCATTCCATGCCCGCGGACTATAGACGTTGCGCCGGGGGGAACAATGCCGGGAGGGTCTTATGGTTCATTGTGTTGGCGATGTGTGGCTGGCGGGCCTTCACTGAGCTGAGAATTGGCCGGTTTGGGATTCAGAAGTCGACGATCATGCCATCGAAAGCCGGTTCGACGCCTTGGGGCAGGTCGCGGACAAGGCGGTCGTAGTCAAGGTCGGACGTCATGTGGGTGAGGATGGCGCGTTTAGGCTTGAGCTTTTCGATCCAGTCGAGGGCGCGTTTGACGTGGAAGTGGCTCGGATGGGGCGTATAGCGCAGGGCGTCGACGATCCACACGTCGAGGCCTTCGAGATGGTGTTGCGAGCCGTCGACAAAGTCGTTGATGTCGGGTGAGTAGGCGACATTACCAAAGCGGAAGCCCAGGCTTTGGATGTCGCCGTGCTGCTGGAGAATGGGGAGGGCGGTGATCGAGCCCCCTTCGCCGCCGATTTCGACGGGTAGCCCTGCGGTGATTTGGGTGGCTGTCAGGATCGGCGCGTAGCTGGATCCGGGCTGCGCCTTGAAGCAGTAGTCGAAGCGGTTTTCGAGGCTCGCCTTGGTGGCGGCGTCCATGTGGCAAGGGATGCGGCGCTTCATATGGTAGGCGACCATGCGCAGGTCGTCGATGCCGTGGGTGTGGTCGGCGTGGTCGTGGGTGTAGAGCACGCCATCGAGCGACGTCAGCCGGACGTCGAGCAATTGTTCGCGCAGGTCGGGGCCGGTGTCGACGAGGACGGTGGTGCGACCACCCGGCTGGGAGCGTTCGACCAGGATCGAGCAGCGGCGGCGGCGGTTTTTGGGTTGGGCTGGGTCGCAAGCGCCCCACATGGCGGCGACGCGGGGGACGCCGCCGGAGGCGCCGCAGCCTAGGATGGTGAGGCGGTGGCTCATGTGCTGGTCGCCGGGCGCTTGGCCTTGGTGAACAGGCGGAAGAAGTTGTCCGTTGTCGCCTTGGCGAAATCGTCGCCGGAGATGCCGCGCGCCTTGGCCAAAGCAGCGGCCGTGTGGACGACGTAGGCCGGTTCGTTGGGGCGGCCACGGAATGGCTCGGGCGCGAGGAAAGGCGCGTCGGTTTCGACCAAGATGCGGTCGAGCGGGACTTCGCAGGCGATGTCCCGGAGTGCCTGGGACTTCTTGAAGCTGACCACGCCGGAGAACGATACGTACAGACCCAGATCGACGGCGCGCAGGGCGAGATCGCGGCCACCGGTGTAGCAATGCAGGATCGCGGGGAACGCTCCTTTGGCGTGCTCTTCGATCAGGATCGCCTGACAGTCGGCGTCGGCGTCGCGTGTGTGAATTTCGAGCGGTAAGCCGGTTTCGCGGGCTGCTGCGATGTGGGCGCGGAAGCCGTCGGCTTGGTTTTGGGCGGTGGATTTTTGATAGTAATAGTCGAGGCCCGCTTCGCCGATGGCGACGACCTTGGGGTGTTGTGAGCGGGCGACGATTTCAGCGGTGGTGATGCCACGCTCTTCGTCGGCGTTGTGGGGGTGGGTGCCGATGGACGCCCAGACGTCGGGATAGCTGTCGACGATGCGCGCAAGGCGGTCGAACCGGCGGATGTGGGTTGAGATCGTCACCATCGTGCCGACGCCGCTGGCGTGTGCGCGCGCGACCACGTCGTCGAGGGTGGCCTCGAAGTCGGGGAAGTCGAGATGGCAGTGGTGGTCAACGAGCATGAGTGGTCCTTCTGCTCCCTCTTCCCATACGCTTCACTGGCATGGGGAGAGCGACTGTCTTAACTGTCAAGCGGTTTGCCATGGTTTCTGATCCCTGACGATAGCGTTGAGGATGGTGAGGAGTTTGCGGGCAACCGCGATCAGAGCCACCATCTTCGGCTTTCCGGC
>Ga0247840_10002576_pt1 | contig 32120 bp, 32 predicted proteins | sample LaCruzMarch2015__FD_192404 | JGI IMG/M metagenome (GOLD analysis project Ga0247840, IMG submission 192404) | Freshwater microbial communities from meromictic Lake La Cruz, Castile-La Mancha, Spain - LaCruzMarch2015_17m | ecosystem: Environmental > Aquatic > Freshwater > Lake | place: Spain...
TGGGGGGACAGAAATTAAAGTAATAACTATGAACAAGATTATAAAGAATATCATCGGGGTGCTTGCAGGGCTTGTTGGCGGAAGCATCGTAAATATGGGCATTATCATGATGAGTGCTTCCATTATTCCACCGCCGGCCGGGGCTGATGTCACCACCACAGAGGGTTTACAGGCCTCCATGCATTTGTTTAAGCCCATCAATTTCATGATGCCGTTTTTGGCTCACGCACTGGGGACGCTGGCGGGAGCCTTGCTGGCAGCGCTCATTGCGGCCAACAATAAATTGATTTTTGCCATGGTGATTGGCGTCTTTTTCCTAGTGGGCGGCATCGCCAGTGTTTTTATGCTTCCTTCTCCCATGTGGTTTACCGTTGTTGATTTGGTTGGGGCTTATCTTCCAATGGCCTTCCTTGGCTGGAAAATAGCCTGGAAATAAACGCTTTTCTCTTTCCTGCATGAAAAAGACACTGGAATTGCTGGCGCCCGGAGGCGATGTGGATTCGATAAAAGCGGCAATTCTTGCAGGGGCTGATGCCATCTATTGCGGACTCGACAAATTCAATGCAAGAAACAGGGCGACCAACCTTTTATTCGACGACCTATTTGGGATCCTCAGATTGGCGCATCACCACAACTGCAAGGTATTTCTGACGCTCAACATCCTGATTGTCGACAGTGAAATCCCGGCTTTGTTTGGCCTACTCAACAAATTGGTCAATACCAAAATCGATGGCATTATTGTGCAGGACCTGGGGTTGTTTTATCTCTTGTCGCGCTATTTCAAAAGCCTTGACATCCATGCCTCTACCCAGCTTACCACGCACAATGCGGGGCAGATACGGTTTTTAGGGGAATTGAAGGCGAGCCGTGTCAATTTGTCGCGGGAGCTCAACCTTCAGGAAATCAAGAACCTGACTGACATCGCACACCAGCAAAAGATGTTGACTGAGGTGTTTGTACATGGCTCCAACTGTCTGAGTTTCTCAGGCCTTTGTTATTTAAGCTCAGTGCAGAGCGGGAACTCCGGCAACCGCGGCAGGTGCAGCCAGCCATGCAGAGATCAGTTTAAGACCACTGCAGAAGGCAAGAACTTCCCGCTGAACCTGAAAGATAATGCTGCCTTTTCGGATTTGCAGGCACTGGCAGATGCCGGCGTCGACTCCCTGAAAATCGAAGGGAGGATTAAAAAGTTCCATTATGTCTATACCGTCGTTGATGCCTGGCGTAAACAGCTGCAGGACTTCTATGATGGGAAAAAACTCAGCAAGGACAAAAGCGCACTCTACAAAGTCTTTAACCGTGATTTCTCCAATGCCTACTTACAAGGAAATATCAGCAGGGATATGTTTATCGACAACCCCCGTGATCACTCAGCCATCCATATGTCTGAGCGCCAGGGCCCTGCGACAGAAGAAAGCCTGGAGAAGGCCAAAGGAGATGTCTACGACGAACGTACCGGCATCATTGCCACAGTAGAAAGCCGGATTGCAAACCTGAGTGTCGCCAAAGTCCTCATCAGCCTGCACATAGCGGGACAAGGCGGCTCAGCCTTACAGATCAGCGTAACAACGCCAGAAACAAGCTTTGAGGTTTTTTCCGAGGAAAACCTGGCTTTAAGCGGCAACGAAAGTTTAAGCCATCCCATGCTGGTGAAAAGGTTTAACGCATTGAATGAGAGCGAGTATTACATTGCAGAAATGAATCTGGACAAGCTCATTGACCCTGCCTTTATCTCCTACAAAGCGCTGACTGCCATCAGGAAAGAAATCATGCGCAACCTGAATGGGGGAAGAGAAAGCTTGTCGCCCCAGGCTGTCCCTGTCCCGGCGAAATCGGCCATTCCGAATCCCGGAGCCAGACTGTCTGTCTTGCTGACCGAGGCTAGTGATGTCCATCTCTGTGAAGAATCTACCGCCACCTTCTTTTTTCAGCTACCCGATAGCCTGAAAGCAGAAGGTCCATCCCTGCTGAAACTGTTTCGCGAACACAATGACCTGATTCCCTGCTTTCCGGCAGTGATTCTGGGGGAAGATTACAATGCTGCGATTGCATTCCTGCGTGCGTTGAAACCCGCCCGCATCCTGACTAACAACAGCGGCATTGCCTGGGAAGCGCGACAGTTGGGCATTCCATGGATCGCAGGGCCCTATCTGAACCTGGCCAATTCCTTTAGCTTAATCTGCCTGAAAGAACAGTTTCAATGTGCAGGGGCCTTCATTTCCAATGAACTCAGCAAAGTCCAGATCAAGGGCATTAAAAAACCTGATGATTTCGACCTTCATTTTAGCATCTATCATCCAGTTGTGCTGATGACCAGCAGGCAGTGCCTTTTTCAGCAGGTGACAGGCTGTGAGAAAACCGTGATGGATGATGCCTGTCTTGCACACTGTGAGCGGTCTGCCCCGATTAGCAGGCTAAACGATGACACCTTCATCATCGAAAAATCCAAAGGGAATCATCATCGTATCTATCACAATACCAATTCGCTGAACACAGACATCGTGCAGGATCTGCCGGATTTGTTCTCCAGTTTTCTGATTGATTTCAGTAATATCCAAACAGGAAGCAGGCTCGCTGCCGACAAACTCACACTCATTCACCATTTTGAAGACCTCCTCCGGGGAGATCCCAATGCAGGACAAGTACTAAAACAGCTTATCCAGCCCAACATGAACATCCAATATGTGCAGGGAATCTGAGTATGACAAAAAAATCCTTACCTTTCGAGGATAATACAACAGCCTTTCCATGCAGAGGATTAGCAAAATTACCAGGATTAGCAATGCTTTCATGGAATCGGCCAACAATAAACTGAATTGCGTCAATGACAATTGAAGGCAAAGCTGAAGAGAATTATAATCAACAAGATATGGCAGCAACAACACAAAATCCTGCAAGGATATTAAAAGCAGTATTCCCGGGCAAATACATACAGGGAGAAGGTCTGATTGCCGGTCTGCCGGCGATGATGAAGTCATTTGGGGAAAATGGAATGGTCATTTCCTCCAAAACGGTGAGTGAGCGCTATCTTTCACCCCTGGCCCCCTCATTTCAAAAGGAAGCCATCCGCATTGAGGGCTTTAAGGGAGAATGTTGTGATTCAGAAATACAACGACTATCAGAAATTGTAGTCAAAAACAAGGTCGGCATCCTCGCCGGAATGGGAGGTGGCAAAGTGATAGATACCGCCAAGATCGTTGCCGACAGGGCCGGGATCCCGGTGATCATTGTCCCGACGATTGCCTCTACCGATGCCCCCTGCAGCGGCTGTGCCGTAATCTATACTGAGGATGGCGTTTTTGATACTGTCTACTACCAGAAGATGAATCCCCAGGTCGTTTTGGTTGACATGGAGATCATCTCCCGGGCGCCTTCCCGCTTCCTTGTAGCCGGGATGGGTGATGCACTGGCTACCTGGTTCGAAGCCCGTTCCTGTGATCGCACACAGTCGATGAACGCATGCGATGGCTATTCCACCCTGACAGGCCTGAACCTTGCGAAGCTGTGCTATGACACCATTTTACGCTATGGTCCTGCTGCCTTGCTGGCCAGCGAAAACAAGATCATCACCCTTGCACTCAACCATGTCGTTGAGGCCAACATTCTGCTGAGTGGCATAGGGTTTGAGAGTGCAGGCCTGGCCTCAGCGCATTCCATTCACAATGGCTTTTCAGCCCTGGCAGAGACCCATGCCTATTACCATGGCGAAAAAGTAGCTTTCGGGGTGCTTGCCGGGCTACACCTGACCGATGCCGATGTGGCAGAAGTCGCAACGGTCTATGCCTTCTGTGAATCCATCGGGTTGCCTACTACCCTGGCCGCCATCGGCTTACACAATCCTGACAGGGATATGCTGATGCAAGTAGCCGTCAAAGCCTGTGCTCCGGAAGAATGCATCCACCATGAAGCAGTCCTCATCACACCTGAAAAAGTGCTGTCGGCCATCATTGCAGCGGATGCCATGGGGCAAAAGAGAGCCAGGGTCGGGGTCTCGGTATAAAATTCAAAGTGAATTGAATGTGCAGGCATTCAGCTTGCGTACAAATGGCTGTAAACTGAAATTAAAAGGAGAAAAGCCTATGAAAAACACACTGACGACACTGTTTATAAGCTGCATTCTGCTAATCACCGGCCTGTGCCATGCCCAGCAAGCCGCTATCCAATGGTGGTATGATGTGAAGGACGCCTCCTTTGGGCAGAGTGCGGCAGCAGATCTTGACAGGGACGGGAAATTAGAAATCGTTTTTGGCTGTTACCGCAACGACAGCTCTGTCTACGTTCTGAATGCTGAAGACGGCAGCCTTTTGTGGAAATACAACACCCATCCTGCCGGTGCTGAAGGCTGTAATGATGTGGCGCCGGTGATTTATGACGTGGATGGGGACGATTCCCTGGAAGTTGTTGTGCCCAGTTCCTGCAATCCCACAACTTTTTGTTTCAATGGGAAGACCGGGGCAGTAAAATGGCAAACACCGACGCGGGGCAGCGACTCTCCTCCCACCATCGCCGACCTCGACAACGATGGCAAGCCCGAGATTCTGCATGGAGAGTTCGGGGGTTATGTGATCTGTTTGAATGCCGAAGATGGGTCTGTGGCATGGGAAATCCCCGTCGATGTGAACTCCTGGATACAGACTGCCCCCACCATTGTGGATGCAGATGGGGATGGACAGCTTGATTTTATCGTTGGGACCTGGAATAATGTAAATCCGGGCGACAACAAAGTCTATGCCTTCAGGGGCGATACCCATACCCTGCTCTGGTCGAGTCCCATCGGTGATTTCATGTATCATGGCAGTGCTGTTGCCGACCTTGACCATGATGCCAAGCCAGAAATTGTCCTCGGGGCTTACAATGACACCTTATACTGTCTGAATGCCGAAGATGGAAGCTTCCTGTGGAAATACCGTCAGGGTCAGGGTTATTACATGGGCGCTCCGGCCAGCATTGCCGATCTGGACAAAGATGGCTGGTGTGAAGTCGTATTTGTGGCCTGGTATGTTGTTGGCGCCCTTAGCCATGACGGGCAATTGCTTTGGCAATATGACATCCCCGGATACGGACAAGCCTTCAGAGGCGTCGCATTGGCCGACATCAGCGGCAACGACAGCCTGGATGTGATCTTTGGCACAGACGCAGGTAAGGTGATTGCGCTGAACGGCCATGATGGGAGCCATCTCTGGACAAAAGACCTGAGAGCGCATTATGGTGACTCCCTCTTTGCTTTCGACAATGCTCCGCTGGTGGCAGATTTCAACAATGATGATTCGCTGGATGTTTTCATCGTGGGAGGCCATGCCGAATATCCTGCTTTCGAAAACGATTTCGGCAGGGCCTACCTCCTATCCGCCGGACAAGGTAGTGGTCCTGATTGGCTGATGTTTCAGCGGGACATCTGGCGGCAGTCATCCCTTTGTGACAATACGATCATTTCCATCCCGGAAACGACTGTCAGTGATCCCATGCTCATGCGCCTTTTCCCCAATCCGGCCGCAGGCTTTGCGACACTACAATTCCAAAATCCGTCGAATGAAAACCATAGTGTGAGCATTTACAACGGCCAGGGACAATTAATCCAAACCTATACAGACATTACTGCTTCGAGCCTTCAGCTGAATTGCCAATACTGGCCGAAAGGACTGTATTTTCTGCAATTGCACAAAAACAAGGCAAGGGTTGGGAGTTTGAAATTTGTGATTTGAGATAGTATCCTGACAAAAAATCTCGTAAGCGTCCGGCCTGATGCATTTTGTACGGAACTATCTCAGCGTTTATTGTTTTACCCAGAAATTCAACCAAGGTCTGCCATACAATACCTATGATGAACAGCTTTGCGAAAAGCGGAACAGTGTTCGTTGTAATATAACAGCTGGCATCAGCACTTACCACTGGTTTATTTCATTCCCTGTGATTTGTAACCAATCTGATTTCTGTTGGCCTGATCTAGTTGCTGTTGTTTGATCTGTTCCAATTGCCGGAGATATTCGAATATTAATAGGATCTTATCATCATGATCAGCCAGCTTGCCTTCAATCTGATAGAGTTTATCAATAATATCCTTGTGCCCCATTAGCATTTCACGCATCCTGGAAAAGATTCGTATAATCTGGATATTTACCAGAATGGCCCTGTCGCTATTCAAGACACTGGACAACATGGCAACACCTTGCTCATTGAAGGCCATTGGAGGATACCGAACTCCTCCCCAACTTGAGGTGCCAATATGGCTCCTCAAGTTTTCAAGTTCATCTTGTGAAAGTTCGAATAAAAAATCCGTTGGAAAACGTTTCTCATTTCTGCGAACGGATCGTTTTAGCTGTTTGGTCTCAACACCATACAGCTCGGCTAAATCCATATCAAGCATTACTTTCTGATCGCGGATAAGGTAGATCTTGCTCATAATCACTTCCTCAGGGATCAGGGCTAAGTCATTCTTTGCCATATTGTTGGTGATTAAATGTTCCAAAAGAAAGATGATAAATTGTTCCCCTTTGATCCTGAATAAGGTCAGTGTTATAAATTTCTGAAAGTAGAATTATTAAAAAGGCAATCCTTGTTCACTCAATATATACGGAAAACGATGCCTTCACTGGAAAGAAAAACAAATAAATTTCACGATAAATTTCAGTTAGTAAAAGGTCTGGATAAAAGTCCCCCCTTGAGCGTAGCGTCTCGCTACGATCATCAATACCGGCATCATGCCAGAATAATAAAACTTATCGTTGTGATTATGCCAAGGGTGTTCAAAATTGTTGAACAAGACCAAATTATCACTGTTGTGAATGAGCTGTTGCTCAATCTGATCAAGCTTAGAAGTATCCCGAGAATTACAATTCAAATAAATCAGCGTGAGAACCCATCCTGACAAACTCAATTATACTTTCTTGCTTGATAATATGATAAACCAATATCCAGTCAGGAGCAATGTGGATTTCGTTGCACCCCTTAAACTCACCCTTAAGTTTGTGGTTTTTGTATTTATCTGCAAGTGTTTTTCCATCAAGTAGCTGATTGACAACGAACTCAAGTTTGGCCATATCAAGACCTTGTTTCTCCAATCGCTTAAAATCACGTTTGAATTGGCCAAAGTACTGCGGCTTATACATTTAGCTGCGGAGCTTATTAAACATATCCTCAGCATCCTTACATTTAACTGCTTTGCCTTGCTTCATTTCAATAAGGGCTGCACGGGTAACTGCATTGGGTTTTTTAGGAACAATCTCAGCGTATTTTGTTTTAAGCAGAAATTCAACCAACGCCTTCCCTTCCTTACTACTGTCATCAATTATAATTGTTGTCATGGCGAAATATTTACACAAAGTTAAGGCTTAATGTTACAAATTCAGTCCCGAATCAGGAAAAACACCGCATTGCTATAACGACACAGGCCAATACAGCAATTTTCATTCAGTCAACAATCCACTTACAAAAACCACCGAAATAGCCAGTATCATGATGATTGGGTCATCATACCGCGCCCCGTAACAATTTAGTCAACCCACATTTCTGAGGTGTCTATATTACGTATTACTGCATGCATTTCCTTGTTCCCGGATGTGGTATTCCCCTCAATATTAGTGTTTATTTTCTTTTCAATTGAAAGAAAGAACCGGGTTTTTGGGGAGATAATTTGAGCGTATTATATACGGAAAACGATGCCTTCACTGGAAAGAAAAAACAAATAATTTTCACGATAAATTTCATTGAACAAAAGGTCTGGATAAAAGTTCTCTCATTAACTACAATACATTCTAATCAACGATGCCTTCTCTATCCTGAAAAGGATGACATAGGCATGAACCAGAATCGAAATAATTTGTTAATTCTTCATATGCAGAAAGCTTCTTGCCCAAAACAGCCACATGAAAAAACAATTTCTCCTAACACTTAATGTTTTACTGATTTCCGGATTGATGTTCAACGCCTGTAAAAAGAAGGATGATGGAACAACAAACGGATCACAAAATAATGTAGCAGACCTGATCACTGTGGGGAATGGCTGGCATATCCAACAGAAATCAGAGGTGGCCCATGCTTATATTGGAAACGAAAAAACTGAAGCAATCGACATTGCCCATTATAACAATGCTTTTTATGAAAAGCATCATACGTTGCTCGTAACTTTCATCGACATATTTCAATTCAGAAAGACAGAAAACAATGTCGCCACTGATTATGAGCCCAAAAAGTACATTTCATACCTTGATGCGGCCTACCAGGGTTTCTTTTTCCTTGAAGGTGAAAGCCAGGAATATGGCTATGATGTAAAAAATGGCACTTTTAATATGTACAAAGATGGGGTTTTGGACTATAGCCATCTGAACGGGAGTGAAGTGTATCCCATGAGCGACATCTATGCTTACGGCCTTTCTACTAAGCTAAAATACCAGATCAACTATGACCCCTATACGGCAACGATCACTTCGCTGCATTTACCCAGCGGGGAGAAAACCCGTTTTAAAAACTATGTGGGTCCGGACAATTCTTTGTACGTAGGCTACAACAGAAATGGGTGCTTTGTCTATGATGAAGCCTTTACCCAGAACAACCCCAATCATTTCAAAACGTATTATGCCTCGGTTGTCAATTTCGGCAACTGGCAGATGAATTTAAATGTCGCTGAATTCTGTGATACGATATCGATGACCCTCGGAGATCCTCACAGCACAGGGCATATCGTGATCAACCGCAGGGAGGACACGGCTTTCCTGAAGGATCTGGCAGGCATTGGGGGCGATGACTTCATGGGTGGCACCCACATCGGGGGGGCGGAGAGCCCTGATAAGGTATATTTTGTCCTGCACGGAGAAGATTTTCGCATCTATGCCCTTGACAAACAGAGCCACCAGCTCAGCCTGATAAAACAGCTTACCGGCGCAGCCATCCCGATTCTTGATGAGAAATTCAAAGTGTATTACCGTCCTGTCCACAACGATCTGATCCTGGCAGGCCAAAAAATTCACAAATACGATCTGAGTTCATCATTGCTGACGGATATCAGTCCAGTGATGATCAACAACAACCGCTTCACATATCATATGTGCCAGGTCGGGGAGCGTATCTATGGTGCTGTAAGTCAAATGAAATCCATCTATTCTGACGAGAAGTATTACATCACCAATTTGTTTTATTACGAATAGATTGGGGTAGGTTTATTCTGATGATGAACAGCTTTGCGAAAAGCAGAATGGAAACATTCCGAAAAATCTGAACCAAAAATGGGCTAGTTTTGTGGTTTCCACCTGAACCACCTTTATGAAAGTGCAAACAAGCAAATTGATGAGTTTGGTCATTGGTTTGGTTTGTGGTTTCACTTTCCTGCATCACCTTGGCAATGAGATCTGGAATGATGAGTTTTACACCCTCCTGAATTTTGTTCTGGTACCGCTAAAGACCACCCTGCTCGACTACCACGTTCCCAACAACCACATCCTGTTTAGTCTTTTTGCAAAGGCCTACCTGAGCTGCATCGGCTACACCGACTTGTCCACTGTCCTGGAAAACCCCTTTGTTGTGCGATTGCCGCTTGCCTTAGTTGCGATAGCCATACTGTATTATTACTGGAAGATAAGTTTTTACTTTTTCGATAACATCCGCTGGCGCTATGTCTCCTTGCTCCTTTTGTGCAGCAATGCTGTTTTTGGGAATTTCGTTTTTCAATACCGTGGCTATGGCCTGAGCATGCTTTTCCTGAGTATGATCGCCTATCATCTGCTGAAGCTTCAAAATAAGGAAAACACCCGATCATATGTGGTGTTGATACTGGCTACGTTCGGGACTATGTATACCAGTCCTTCCAATACCTACGTACTGATCGTGCTCTGTGCATATCCTGTCATTGCAGCCTATATAAAGCATGGAATGCCGGCATCTCTGCTAAAAAGCACGGCACTCAAAGCATCGTGCTGTATGGCTGCCGGGGCTGTCCTGGCTTTGCTTGCCTATGTGCCGGTTTTCAGGGAAGTTTTCGGCAATGACTATGTAAAGAATTCAACTCCCTTTGCTTTTGAAAACCTTGAACGGATGATTAAGGTATTTATCGCAATGTCATCCTTTCACTACATCCTGCTCATTTTCGGACTTTATTACCTGGTTTACAATGGAATAACAAAGCGATTGAGGAGGAATTCTCCCTATTGGCTTCCCCTGGCAGTGTGCAGCCTTCCTTTTTTCTTCAGTTTTCTGCATGGGGATGTGCCTCCCAGCAGGATTTATGCTGTCATCCTTCCCTTTTTTACTTTGCTGCTGAGCTATAGCCTTTTCCACATCACACGCAATTTTAAGGCAATCACACCGCAAGTCATGTTTGTTGTGATTCCTTTGTATGTATTGCTTCATTTTGCCGGTACTGAATTCATGATAAACAGGCGCTTGGCGCAAGACAACATACTTGGCATGAGGAACCAGGACTTGATCTACCAGTATTACAACTACCATTTCAATTCCAGGGAAATGCTCTTCACCCTCAGTCAAGAAGAATACAAAGCGGTTCCTGTGTATTTTATTGAAGAATTTGACAACACCAACATGCTGACTGATGCTTATGGGATAAAAACCTCCCTTGTAAATCCCGACACCGTGCATGCCGGCAGATATATTTTAATCACCAACAAGCCCTTCAGTCCGGACAAAGATCAGCGCTATCAGGCGAAACCGCTTACTCCGGCAAAATCCTACTTCAAACTTTACCTGCTAAGCCGGCCCCCGGTTTGAACTGCATTTTCGGACAGGCCTTTCAATATTCCCGGAAATTGAGTACGTTTGAAGTGTCACAAAACCACTGCCATGCAGGATTCTCAGCAACCCGCCAACACCATCGAAGCCTTGGTGTACAAGGCCTCTTTGAAACAAGATGTCTATCAGAAAACCTATGACACTTTCCAGCAATTCAAACGCCTGATCAAGGAGATCGTCGACACCAACAAGGCCGGTGTAAAAGCCGCAAATCCCAAAATTGCTTTTTCCTATGAAGACCAGGGAGAGTTTGAGATTACCCTCAAATTCGGGGGCGATGTACTGATCTTCCTGATGCACACCAACATTTTTGAATTTCCCCGGGATCACGAGGTGATGAAGACCACCTATATCAAAGACAGTCCAAACCGCTCCTATTGCGGGATGATCACCATTTTCAACTTCCTGGCTGATTCCTTCAACTACAACCGCCTGAGTGATGTTGGCTATATGATCGGCAGGATCTTCATCAACAAAGATTTGCACTACTTCATTGAAGGTAAGCGTGAGATCGGGATGCTGTACAACAATTTCCAGACTGCTGTGATTACACATGAGTCCGTTCGCCAACTCATAGAATCCGCGATGCTGTACACCCTGAACTTCGATCTATTAACCCCTCCCTATGAAAATATGAAAGAAGTTTCGGTTGCGGAGATACAGTCGGTGCTGGAGAATTTGCCCATGCGGACAGGGAAAAGACTGGGTTACCGCTTCACGGCCGATACCGATCCCGGGAATTAGGGTCTTTTCAGGAAAATAATTCCCTGATTTCGAAAAATAATTTGGAGTTACAATTTTTATCTGTATCTTTGCACTCCCAAAAATGAAACGGGGCGTTCGTCTAGCTGGCCCAGGACGCTAGGTTTTCATCCTAGAAATCAGGGGTTCGAATCCCCTACGCCCTACATAACAGACCAAAAAAAGGAATATGGCAAATCATAAGTCAGCGTTAAAAAGAATCAGGCAAACCGAAAAAAGGAGAACCCTGAATCGTTATCATTCAAAAACTATGCGTAACGCTATCAAGAAGTTCCGCGGTTTAAAAGACAAGACTGAAGCTACTACCAAGCTTCCTGTTCTGGTGTCTTTGATTGACAAACTTGCCAAGAAAAAAATTATCCACAAGAACAAAGCTGCCAACCTCAAGTCATCACTGACAATCCAGGTCAACACTTTATAGTTCTGTAAGGGATTAAAAATGAACCGCTTCTCACCGAAGCGGTTTTTTTTTGCTTTTTTCTTTCCACTGAAGGCCCTGTTTTCCATCTATACTAATATGGAAAACGACAACACCAACACTAGCATCAAAAGCTGGGCGGAAGATGACCGCCCCCGCGAAAAACTCCTGAACAAGGGCAAACATGCCCTCAGCGACGCAGAACTCATCGCCATTTTACTGGGAACGGGCTGTAAAGGAGAGTCGGCCCTGGAACTGGCCCGCAGGATCTTACACAAATCTGCCGGCAACCTCCTGGAACTTTCGCGCCTCTCGGTCCCCGAGATGGTTCGTGACTTCAGGGGTGTTGGCGATGCCAAAGCGGTGACTTTGATTGCCGCCCTGGAACTGGGTAACCGCAAAAGGAGCTCAGGGGCACTCATCCGCGACAAGGTAAGCAGCAGCCAGGATGCCTTCGAATACCTGCGGGGCTTCATGGGCGACAGCAATTACGAAGAATTCTGGATCCTCATCCTCAACAGGGCAAACCACATCAAAAACAAGATCTGCATCAGCGAGGGAGGCTTTTCCGGCACCATCGCCGATCCCAAGAAAATCTTCAAAATCGCATTGGAAAACGGAGGATCTTCACTCATCCTGGCCCACAACCACCCCAGCGGGAACACCCGCCCCAGCGATGCTGACATCGGCCTGACCAAACGCCTGAAAGAGGCAGGAAGGCTGCTCGAGATGCCCATCATCGACCACATCATCCTCGGAGAAGAAAAATACTTTAGCTTTGCAGATGAAGGCCTGCTTTGAAAACCCTGTCCGAGCCAACATCTCATGATCCGAATCCTTACCATCATCGGGGCCAGACCCCAGATCATCAAAGCCTCTGCACTGAGCAGGGCCATCCGTGATCATTTTGCTTCTGAAATCGAAGAAATTATCGTCCATACGGGGCAACATTACGATGAAAACATGTCGGAAGTCTTCTTCCGTCAATTGCAAGTCCCTGCCGCGAAATACAACCTGGCCGTCGGCTCTGCCAGTCACGGGGTACAAACGGCCCGCATGACGGAAGGCATCGAAGCCCTCTGTCTCAGCGAAAAGCCCGACTTTGTTGTGCTGTATGGCGACACCAACTCCACCCTGGCCGGGGCAGTAGCAGCAGCCAAGATCCACATCCCGATCGCCCACATCGAAGCCGGCTTGCGCTCTTTCAACAAGGCCATGCCTGAGGAAGTCAACCGCATCGTTTGCGACCACCTCTCGACTTTGCTGTTCAGCCCGACTGCCACCGGACTGAAGAACCTGGAAAGGGAAGGATTCCGGCAAAATAACTTGCCGCCATATTCTTCGGACAATGCCAAAATCTATCATTGTGGTGATGTGATGTACGACAACAGCCTGTATTTTGCGGAAGCTGCCGAAGCCCAGTCTACCATCCTAAAGGACAATGGCTTAACTTCAGGGAACTACATCCTGGCGACCATCCACCGCGATAACAATACCGACATCCCCGAACGCCTCAATGCTTTGTTTGCTGCACTGCAGCAGATCAGCCTGAGCGCGCAGAAAGACATTGTAATCCCTTTGCATCCACGTACTGCCAAAATCCTGCAAAACAAGCTCGATCCCGTTCTCTATCAACAGATTACCTCAAACTCACTGATTCATTTCCTGCCGCCAGCCTCTTTCTTTGACATGCTGATGCTCGAGCAAAATTGTTTTTTGGTGATGACAGACTCAGGCGGTGTTCAGAAAGAAGCTTATTTCTTTGGGAAAGCCTGTATCATCTTCAGACCGGAGACAGAATGGGTTGAAATAATTGAACAAGGCGCCGGGAAAATCGTTGATGCTGATACAAACCGCATTCTTGCTGCTTTTGAGCATTTCAATACCTTGGGGGCTTTGGATTTCCCGCCGATTTTTGGCGATGGCCAGGCCGCCCGTTTCATCTGCAGCGAGATTCTCAAAGCCACTGAATGATCCTTGTTTATTCACCGCAACTGACCGCAAGGCTGGCCTACATCCTGGATACTTTCCTCAGGGATATTGCCGGTTTTGACTATTGCGCTACCGATCAATGGCAGGAATATCTGGATTTCGAAGGGCCAAAAATCAATTATTCAAAGGATTACCATGAAGCCGGGCTTTTTGTCGCGGCAGCGGATCTCTTGTTCAGGACAGGCATCGATGCCAAGGAGCCTCCCTGCAGGAAAGGTGGTAGCGGAACTGTCATCTTTCCAAATGAAGACAGCAGGACCTGTATCGACTTTGACCCTTTTGCCGCAGCCTTTTACCTTTTGTCCCTGTACGATGAGTACTTGCCTCATCCTGAGGATCAGCACCAGCGTATCATCCCGGAGAGCAGCTTTGTGGTTCGTCATGGTTTTGTAAGACAACCCGTGGTCGAAGTTTGGGCCCGGGCTTTCACTTCCATAATCTTTAAAAGATTCGGGCTCTCGCCGCAACGCCCTGCTGTCTTTCGTTTCCAGCCCAGTTTCGACATCGACCAGGCCTATTCTTATCGTCACAAAGGCTTCTTCCGCAACCTGAAGGGCATGGCACGGGACGGACTGCAAGGAAATTTCTCCCTGCTGAAAGAAAGGCTGTTGGTGCTGAATGGCATCCGGAAAGATCCCTTCGACAACTATGATTACCTGCTGGACCTGCACAAGAAAATCGGCATTGATCCTGTCTTCTTCATTCTTTTCACCAATCCGGGGCCTTACGACAAAAACCTTTCCATACACAAGCCCCAGTTCCGCAAACTGATCAGGAAGCTTGACTGCCTGGGTGGCTGCGGGATACATCCTTCCTACAATACCCGACTGGCTCCTGCACTGATGAAGTCAGAAATCAAGGCGCTGGCCAGGGCCCTTTCTGGTCCTGTTACCATGAGCAGGCAGCATTACCTGCGGTTTAAAGTACCCCAAACCTTCAGGCACCTGATCGCTGCCGGGATCCGTGACGACTACAGCCTGGGATATGCAGGATTGCCGGGATTCAGGGCAGGGATGTCGTCGGCTTTTCCCTTTTATGACCTGGAAAAAGAAGCCCCGACAAAATTAATGTTGCATCCCATGAGTTATATGGAAGGCACTTTGCGGGATTACCTCGACTTAGGTCCGGAAGAATCGATCACGATCATCAGGGACCTGATGAACTCAGTCAAAAATGCCAGGGGTACTTTTGTCTCACTCTGGCACAATGAATCCCTGAGTGAACAGGGCCGCTGGGTAGGTTGGCGCAAAGTCTATGAGGCCATGCTGGAGATGGCAACGAAGGAATCAATATGAAAAAACAAAACATCCGTTACCTGCAGCGCCATGACATCGATGTTCTTCGGTGGAATGACTGCATCTCACATGCAGTGAACGGAAATATCTATGCATTTTCATGGTACCTCGACGAAGTTTGTCCGGGATGGTCAGCCCTGGTTAGGGGAGATTATGAGCAGGTGTTCCCGCTCACGGCCAGGAAAAAATTCGGCATCCATTATCTATATCAACCTTTTTTTACGCAGCAACTGGGACTTTTTTCACAGGTTCACCTCACCGAAAATGACGTAAGTGAATTCCTGGAGGCCATCCCAGCCAAATACAGGCTCATCGAGATCAACCTGAATGCTTACAACAAAGTGACTGGCAAGGATTTCAACATCCGGCAGAACCTGAACCTGGAGCTGGACCTCATCCCCGATTATGACACCCTCCGCAAATCTTACAATGACAACCTGAAACGCAAGCTGCGCAAGGCAGAATCAGCCGGCATTACCATCCGGCCCCTGCCCTCAATCAAGGAATTAATTGTACTCTTCAGGGAGAACAAAGGCAAGGAAGTAAGCACTTTCAAAGAAAGGGATTACCAGACCCTGGTTTCCCTGGTGCTGCAAGGAGAAAGGCACAAAGCCTTTGAGTCGGCAGCAGCATTCCTGCCCGATGGCAGCCTGTGTGCCGGTGCCGTCTTCGCCTTCTCCAACCACAAAGCCATCTTCCTGTTTTCCGGCAGCGATGACAGGGCAAAAGCCACAGGAGCGATGTCCTTGTTGATCGACAATTTCATCCGTCATCATTGTGAGCAACATCTCACCCTTGACTTCGAAGGCTCCAATGATCCCGATCTGGCCCGCTTTTACAGGAGTTTCGGATCCGCAGAAACTGCTTATCCCCAGCTTCATCGCAACACTTTACCGGCATATATAAATTACAGTCATGCTATTTTTAAGTGGCTGAAAGAAAAACTCTCAAAAAATTCATAGGTTTGTAGTACCTTCAATGCGGATTATTCCACACCTTAAAAACATCCATCATGGTCAGGATATTAGGTAGCCAGCCCAGCATTCTCAATCAATTCATTGCCGAGTTAAGGGATGTTGAGATTCAACAGGACAGTTTACGTTTCCGGAGAAACCTGGAGAGAATCGGTGAATTTTTCGCGATTCGCATCAGTGAGACAATGAAGTACGTGTCCAAAGATGTAGTCACCAGCCTCGGCATTGCCGATGTTCCGGTTTTGTCGGCCTATCCTGTGCTCGCCACCATCCTCAGGGCAGGTCTTCCCATTCACCAGGGCTTGCTCAACATCTACGACCGCTCTGAGAATGCTTTTATCTCTGCTTACCGCAAATACCACAAAGACGGACGCACTTCCATACAGTTAGAGTATTCTTCAGTCCCTGAGCTGGAAGGCAAAGTCCTGATCCTCACCGACGCCATCCTTGCCACCGGCGCCTCCATGGTACTGGCTTACCGTGAATTGGTCAGCAAAGGCAGGCCCTTGCATACCCACATCGTGACTGTCGTGGCCAGTGCTGAGGGTGTCGAATACATCAAAAGACATCTTTCCAATACAGAGGTGACCTTGTGGGTAGGTGCCATCGATGATGAACTGACGGCCCAGGCTTTCGTTGTACCCGGTCTCGGGGATGCCGGCGACCTGGCTTATGGCAATAAAATCTGATTCACGAACGTAATCCGGAAAGCAAATAAGAAATCCAGGTATGAAACCGGTCGTCCGTGAAAATATAAGAATTGCACTCCATTCCATCCGCAGTCATATGTTGCGGACAATCCTGACCATCCTGATCATCGCTTTCGGGATCATGGCGTTGGTGGGTATCCTCACCGCCATCGACTCCATCAAATCTTCGCTGACACAGAACTTTGCCATGATGGGGGCCAACTCCTTCACCATCAGAAACAGAACGCTCAACGTCCACATTGGCGGCAACAATGCCAAACCCAAGACTTTCCCGGTGATCAGTTATGATGAAGCCATGGAGTTTAAGAAGGAATTTACTTTTCCTTCAACCACAGCCGTTTACATCGGAGCCTCGGGTAGTGCCACAGTAAAATATGAATCCGTAAAAACCAATCCGAACATCCAGGTCTTTGGCGCTGACGAGAATTATATCCCCACTGCCGGACTGGAAATCGGCAAAGGCAGAAATTTCACTTCAACGGAGTTGTTTTACGGCTCCAAGGTAGTCATCCTGGGTTCTGAAGTCGCCAAAACCGTTTTTAAGGACAAAATTGATCCGATCGGTAAAATTGTGACGATAGGACCCGGCAGATACCAGGTAATCGGTGTCATAAAATCCAAAGGCAGCAGCATGGGTTTTTCGGGTGACCGTGCCTGCTTGTTGCCCATCAACAACGTAAGGACTTCCTTTGCCCGACCGAATATGTCATTTACTATCAATGTGTTGGCCAGGAGTTCCAAGGATGTCGAGGCCACACAGGGAGAAGCAGTAGGGCTTTTCAGGAGGATACGGCAAGTCCCTGTTGGTTTGGAGGATGATTTCGACATTACCCGCAGTGACAACATCGCCAAGATGCTGATTGAAAACCTCAAATACATCACAGGGGCGGCCACTATCATTGGCTTCATTACCCTCCTTGGTGCAGCCATCGGGCTGATGAACATCATGCTGGTCTCGGTGACAGAAAGGACCCGCGAAATCGGCATCAGGAAGGCCATGGGTGCCAACCGTGCCCTGATCCGTAATCAGTTCCTTGTGGAGGCCATCGTAATCGGACAATTGGGCGGTTTTCTCGGGATCTTCCTCGGCATCATGATCGGGAATGTCATCTCCCTGGTCATTAAAAGTGGATTTATCATTCCCTGGGTATGGATATTCGGGGGCGTGATCCTCTGCTTTGTAGTTGCTGTTATATCAGGGATTTACCCGGCCATAAAAGCCTCCAAACTCGATCCCATCGAGGCCTTGCGTTACGAATAATTCTTTACTTCTTTCTGGAAGCTACTACTTGCCAGCCTACAAGGCGCTGGTATTCAGCGGCAGGGTCTTTGTAATAAACGAAGATATCGTATTCATTCTCAGCTTCAAAATGACTTCCTTCGATGCGGGTCTCGTCGCCACTCAAGCGACCATTTCCAAGGAAGAAATACTGGTAGTTGTAATACCCCTGTTTAAGCAAAAGGCTCAAGTCGTATGACTTCGTATTAAAGTTGTACACCATTTTGTTGGTATTTGAAAACTGCCAATAGGTCAGGCCGCCCATCAGGTATAAGCTTCCATCGATGAATGGAGGCGAATAGGGAACGCTGAAATGGACGATCACATAATCTCCATCCACAGCAGGGTCACGGGCATCTACGGTCTTAATCAGGTATCTTCCGTTGATGTCTTCTTCCGTGATGTAGACTTTCGTATTCCGCTTCAGATCCGGGTTCACGAAAAACTCATACAGATGCTCACCATGGTCGATGCGGCTCACCCGTTCTGAGTTGTATTTAATGCTTTTGCTGTCGAAATACCTGAACTCATTGCCTCCGTTGAATACATTCCCGAAGTCGTGGTGATAATCCAGTTCATCGCCCTTCACCATCATGGGTTTTAAGTTTGTGATGGCATTGTCCCAGCGTTTGTTCTGCCTGACGATGACCTCCAGGTTGCGGTAGGGGTCGATGAGGTTGATCCCCCGGGCCAGCAAAGAGAAATCGACTTTCTGCTCAAACGCCATATCATCCATGCTGTTGGCTCTCCTGATCTCAGCTTTGATCGTCATTTTCTGCTCGACGATGGAGAAGCGGGCAGTCAGCAAGGGATTTTCTTTATCCTCGTCGGCATAGACCAGGATGATGTAATTCCCTGAGAGCTTCAGCTGGATATTCTCATTCGGGAAAGCGAGCTCATAGTGGACATAGGCTTGCAGGGTGTTGTTGGAGGTGCGGTAATCCTGGATATAGTCATCCTCATAACCTTCCATCACCTTGCGGCTGTTGATGTCGGTGGGTTTCCAGTCGGAACTGCAATGAATGAAAGTATAGTGGTAACGCTGCACCTGGGCATCCAGTTCATCGAAGGACAAGAGCAATTTCTCAGGAGAGCCGAGGATCAGCAACGGTTCAGAGAGTTCGAAGCCCTGGCGGTGCAGGAGGACAGTTTTAATCCCCTCCTTATAGATATGGTCTTCATAGCGGATGTAATTCTCCTTAAAATAATCAGCTTTAGCTGCAGAATCTCCCTGGGCTGCCAGGTTGTTAATCAGTACGAAGAGGAATGCTGTAAAGAGGATGAAGGATTTGTTCATAATAACAATGCAAATTTTGGGTGAAGTCCGGTCAGACTTATTGCAGGCTTCTGCGGAACTCATAACAGATCAGGGCAGTCGCCACCGAAGCATTCAGGGATTCCGCTTTCCCGCCATCCGAAGTGGTAGAAGAAAAGGAAGGGATGAGAATCCTTTTGTTCACGAAAGGCATCACTGCCGGGGAAATTCCTTTTGATTCGTTACCGATGATGATGATGCCTTGCTGGGTTAATGTTTCCTTGATGATGTTATTCCCATCAAGAACTGCGCCATAGACATTCAGCTCCTTTGGCAGTTCTGCGAGAAAAGCAGGGAGGTCCTGATAAAATACCCCCACACGAATGACAGAGCCCATGCTGGCCTGCACCACTTTGGGGTTGTAGACGTCGACACAATCCGGGGAGCAGATGAGCTGGTGAATGCCGAACCAGTCGGCGATGCGGATGATGGTGCCGAGGTTACCCGGGTCCTGTATGCCATCGAGGACGAGTGTCAGGCCGTTTAAGAAACCATCGGCATCCGGTTTGGCTTCCGGGATGCGGACCACAGCCAGAACCGCATTGGGGTTGATCTGGCTGCTGATTTTCCGGAGTTCTTCGATGTTGACGAGCGTAGCAGGGATGTCCTTTGCCTTCAATCCCTCAGCATTGTTGATCATCCAATCGGCAGTGCCATAGACTTCTTCAGTAAACAGGCTGCTGTCGATCACCTCCTGCACCCATTTGGGACCTTCCACGAGGAAGCGGCCCTGGAGCTGGCGTTCTTTGCTATCCCGGAGGGATTGCAGTTGTTTGATTCGGTTTTTTGTGAGCATAAAAAAATCCCGGCAAAAGTTTGCCGGGATCAAAGATATAATTTACAACGAAAGAACTACTCAGCAAAGACCTCAAAAGTGATCTCAGCCTGTGCTTCTTTGTGAAGGATAATCCTGGCTTTGTAAGTACCGGTTTCTTTGATAGAGTCACCATCATCGAGGTGGATCTTTTTACGGTCGACATCAAATCCGAATTGTTCTTTGATGGCTTCCGCGATCTGGATGGAGTTGACAGAACCGTAGATTTTTCCGGTTGGAGCGGCTTTTGCGCCGATCTTCACAACGAGATTACCAAGTTTTGAAACCATATCCTGGGCTTCAAGTTTGATTTTCTCAGCCTTAAAGGATTTTTGTTTCATGGTTTCAGCATGAACCTTTAAGTTGGTAGGGGTAGCGAGCAGGGCGAGACCTTGTGGGATGAGGTAATTCCTGGCATAGCCGGGTTTTACAGTGACCTGTTCGTTCGTATAGCCCAGATTGGGCACATCGTGTTTTAAAATGACTTCCATAGCTGTGCCTCCTTTATTTTAACATGTCAGCCACATAGGGCATTAAGGAAAGGTGGCGGGCCCTTTTGATGGCCTGGGCTACCTTACGCTGATATTTTGTTGAAGTACCGGTGATACGGCGGGGCAGTATCTTACCTTGTTCGTTTACGAATTTGAGGAGGAAATCAGCATCTTTATAATCGATGTATTTGATTCCGCTCTTTTTGAAACGGCAGTACTTCTTTTTCTTGACGTCGACCGCGATGGGAGTCAAGTATTTGATGTCCGCATTATTTTGTGTTGCCATAATGTCTCCTTAATTAGATTGAACTTCAGGTTTGGGTTCTTCTTTGCCAGCTTTAAGCGACCTTCTCTTTTCGGTATAAGCCGAAGCGTGTTTGTCGAGGGCAACGGTAAGGAAACGCAGGATGCGCTCATCACGTTTGTAGGCAATTTCGAGATCCTGGATTACAGGGCCATCAGCCTTAAACTCAATGAGGTAATAGAAGCCAGTTGTCTTCTTTTGGATAGGATAGGCAAGCTTACGCAAGCCCCAATTGTTTTCGTAGATGACCTCTGCTCCTTTGTCTTTAAGCAGCTTTACGAATTTCTGGGCCGCTTCCTTCATCTGGTCATCAGACAAAACGGGAGTCATAATGAAAACGGTCTCATACTGGTTTGGCATGTTTTTAAACTTTGATTTTAAATTGTTTATCCATTTTTTCGAAAATGGAGTGCAAAGATAGTAAATTTTTTCGTACCACGGTAATCTCATAGATAATTAAATCGGCTTACCTTTGCCCCTATTCTTTTAATACCCTTAGCCTAGCTTACAAATAATTTCTATTTTCCAGATAATCAAACCTTTATCTCAATGACCATGAAATTCAGATGCCTGCTGGCTTCCCTATTCTTTTTTGTGACACTCGGTGTCATGGCCCAGGGAAATCCAGTCAAATTTGTGGAGTATGACCTCCCTAACGGCCTGCACGTGATCCTGCACCAGGACAATTCAATCCCGACAGTGGCCGTCACCATCCTTTACCATGTCGGTTCCAAGGATGAAAGTTCTACCCGTACAGGATTTGCCCATTTCTTCGAACACCTTATGTTTGAAGGAACTGCAAACATCCCCAGGGGCTCGTTTGACAAATACACCCAGAATGCCGGTGGAGTCAACAATGCCAACACCACCCAGGACAGAACGTTTTACTACGAACTGCTGCCTTCCAACCAACTGGAACTGGGACTTTGGCTTGAATCTGAAAGACTCTTACACCTCAAAATCGACAGCGTCGGCGTAGAAACTCAACGCAAAGTCGTCAAGGAGGAAAGAAGCATGCGCTATGATAACCAGCCTTATGGTTCTATCATCGAACAAACTTTCAAACGGGCCTTCAAGGTGCATCCTTACCAATGGACTCCCATCGGATCTGCACAATACATCGATGAAGCCAAAATCTCTGAATTCATCGCTTTCCACGACAAATTCTATGTACCGGAAAATGCCACATTATCGCTGGCCGGTGACATCAAAATTGATGAAGCCAAAGCACTTATTGCCAAATATTTCGGTGATATCCCAAGAGGTAAAACAAAAATTGAACGCAAAAAAATCATCGAACCTGCACAAACTGCTGAAGTACGTGACATCGTTTATGACAACATCCAGTTACCTGCTGTCATCGAAGCTTATCACATGCCGGCGCAGGGCACCAAGGACTATTATGCCTTACAAATGCTCACCAACCTGCTCTCAAGCGGCGGAAGCTCACGCCTGGTCAACAGCATCGTCGACAAACAACAGAAAGCCATGTACGTCGGAAGCTTTCCCTTCGCATTGGAAGATGCCGGTTTGTTCATCATTTTTGGTGTTGCCAATATGAATGTCAGCGCAGAAGACCTTGAAAAAGCCATCGATACTGAATTGGAGAATGCAAAAGCTGAAACCCTGTCTGACAATGATTTACAGAAATTAAAAAATCAGTCTGAAACAGAATTCGTGAACCAGAACGCCACCATGGCAGGCATCGCCGAAAACCTGGCCAACTACCATGTTTATTTCGGAGATGCCAACCTGATCAATACGGAACTCGACCGTTATATGAAAGTCACCAAAGAAGACATCAAACGTGTGGCTAACCAATATCTCAAAAAGGAAAACAGGGTGATCCTGTATTATTTACCGAAAAAGGAAAAGAAGGAGGGCAACTAAAATGAAGAAGCAAATCAGTATCATCATCACGCTATTCCTAGCCATTGCAGGAATCGCCAATGCCCAGCTTGACCGCAGCAAAAAACCACAGGCCGGCGCACCGCCCAAAATCGTAATTGGCGACTACCAGTCTTTTACCATGGCCAATGGCTTACGGGTTATTGTGGTAGAAAACCACAAACTCCCACGTGTCACCTACTCTATGGTCTTTGATTACAACCCTGTGATGGAAGGCAATGAGCAAGGTTTTGTCGACTTTACAGGCCGCCTGTTAGGCACAGGAAGTACGACCCGCAGCAAGGACAAAATCAACCAGGAAATCGACTTCATCGGGGCTAGCCTCAGCTTCAGCGAAAGCGGATGTTATGCAAGCTGCCTGAAAAAACACAATGAGAAGCTGCTCGACATCATGTCGGATGCGCTGATCAACCCCAAATTCACCCAGGAAGAACTCGACAAGACCCTCACCCAGGCACAATCAGAACTGGCTTCAGCCAAGACAGAACCTGATGCCATCGCAGATCGTGTTGGCCGTGTCGTGATGTACGGAACAAATCATCCATATGGTTTTTCTAAATCTGAGGAATCTGTAAAACTGATCACCCTCGACAAATGCAACGCCTTTTATTCCGCTTACATTCGCCCGAATGTGTCTTACCTCGCCATTGTGGGTGACATCACCCTTGCTGAGGCTAAGCCATTGGTAGAGAAATACTTCGCAGCCTGGAAACAAGCTCAGGTCCCTACCCAGCTGTATCCTACACCGGAAGCCCCTGCTGGCAAAGTGGTGGCCCTCGTCGACCGCCCCGTGGCTGTGCAGTCACTCGTCAAGGTTGAATATCCGGTAAACCTGAAAGTGGGTGCCCCTGACTATATCAAAGCCAAGATCGCCAACACCATCCTCGGTGGCGGTACTTTCCGTCTCTTCAACAACCTCCGCGAAAAACACGGATATACCTATGGCGCGTATTCTCAGCTTAACCAGGATAAATATGTAGGGAATTTTACAGCCAATGCCGAAGTAAGGAATTCAGTTACTGACAGTGCCATCACCCAGATCCTGTTCGAGATGAAAAGGATCACCACTGAAGCTGTCCCCACTGAAGAGCTGGAACTCGTAAAGAACTATGCTTCAGGGACTTTCGCCTTATCACTGGAAAATCCTCAGACCATCGCCAATTTCGCCCTGAACATCGAGCGTTATGGCCTGCCAAAAGACTATTACGCCAATTACATGAAAAACATTGCTGCTGTTACTTCGGATGACATCCTGCAGGTATCAAAGCAATACATCAAACCAGACAATGCCTATATTCTTGTCGTTGGCAAAGGCGAAGAGGTTGCACCCAAACTCCAGGCTTTCGCCAGCACTCAGAAAATCAATTACTTCGATGTAAATGGCAAGGTCATCGACATGGCCAAGAAGTCCAAACCCCTGCCAGCAGGCATCACTGCACAAATTGTCATCGAAAACTACCTGAATGCCATCGGCGGAAGGAAAAACCTTCTCAAGATCAAGGATGTAACAACCTCCATGGGCATGGCAATGCAAGGCATGTCGATCTCTATCAAACAATACCAGAAAGCTCCTGATCTCATGTTGGTGGATGTTACCATGAGTGGCGCCAGCCTGTCAAAACAGATTTATGATGGCAAAAAAGGCATGATGAGTTCACCACAGGGCAATGAGGAAGTCACTGGCGATGACCTTGAGAGTATGAAATACCAGGCCATCCTTAACCTCGAGATGGAGTATGAGAAATATGGCATCAAAACAGAACTTAGTGGTATCGAAAACATCGAGGGCAAGGAAACTTATAAAATGCTTGTACTCTATCCCAATGGCAAGAAACATGCTGAATTCTATGAAGTTGCTACTGGCTTAAAAATCCGGAAAGAAACGGATGAAGGCGTAATGGATCTGAATGATTACCGCGATGTTAAGGGATATAAATTCCCTTTCCAGATTTCTCAGGAAATGGGCGGACAAGCGGTAAAAATCATTGTTGAATCTGTTGAGATCAACACCAAGATCAAGGACGAAATGTTTAAAATCTAGCAGGGAACCGGGATTATGGAGAGTTTTGTTGTATCGGCCAGGAAGTTCAGGCCAGGTGAATTTGAAAGTGTTATCGGGCAGGATGCCATCACAAGAACCTTGCGGAATGCCATTCGTCAGCACCAGCTGGCACAGGCTTTTTTGTTCTGTGGGCCACGTGGCGTCGGGAAGACGACTTGCGCCCGTATCCTGGCCAAGACCATCAACTGCCAGAACATCACCGAGAACAGTGAACCTTGTAATCAATGTGAATCCTGTCTGAATTTCAATACTTCAGCTTCTTTTAATATTTATGAACTGGATGCGGCTTCCAACAACTCTGTCGACGACATCCGCAACCTCATCGACCAGGTCAGGATACCCCCGCAAACCGGGAATTACAAGGTCTATATCATTGATGAGGTGCATATGTTATCGGCCCAGGCTTTCAACGCTTTCCTGAAGACCCTGGAAGAACCCCCTCCTTATGCAAAATTTATCCTGGCAACGACAGAGAAACAAAAGGTGATCCCTACGATTCTCTCTCGTTGCCAGATTTTCGACTTTAAACGCATCTCCATCGAAGACATCATCATCCAGCTCAAACATGTCGCTACTTCCCAGGGCATAGAGACAGATGAAGACGCTTTGCACATCATCGCCCAAAAGGCTGATGGTTCGATGCGGGATGCCTTGTCCATCTTCGACCAGATGGCCAATTTCGCCGGCAATGTGATCTCCTACCAGAAAGTCATTGAGAACCTGAATGTCCTCGACTATGATTATTTCTTCAGGGTCACAGATTTTTTCAACAATACTGACATCCCCGGCAGCCTGCTTTTGTTTGCAGAAATCATCGACAGTGGTTTCGAGGGACAGCATTTCCTGGGCGGACTGGCAGCCCACCTGCGCAACCTCCTGGTATGCCAGGATCCGGGAACGATCCGCTTGCTCGATGTTGGAGAAAACCTGAAGGCACGTTACCTGAACCAGGCAAAGGCCTGTCACCCTGCATTTTTGCTGTACAGCCTTGAAAAGTGCAATCAGTATGACCTGAACTTTAAAAACTCCAACAACAAGCGTCTGCATGTTGAGATCCTGCTTACCCAACTGTGCAGCCTGAATGAGAAGCTTCCACAAGCAACAACAGCAGTCCAGGCTGAAAAAAAAACGCCTAGTGTGACCCTCAGCCCTTCTGTACCTATGCCCGCTCCCAAAAAAGAAGTGGCCGCAACGGAAACAGAATCCCCTGCCCTCGGCATCACCATCAAGTCCAAGGTCCAGCCCAGCGTTGGCATCGGAAGCATGTCAATCAAAGGAAACATCAAATCCATTGATGAAAAAAGCAAGGAGGAAGACGAAAACAAGATTCCTGCAGATGCGCCTGCCACCGATTTCGGGGAGGAGCTGTTGCAAAACAGATGGGAAGCTTGTGCTGCTACCTATGAGACGAAATTCCCCAGCTTGTATACGACGCTGATGAAGCGGAAACCGGGCAAGAAAAGCGCCTTGCTGGTCGAGTTTATGGTCGACAACAAGCTCCAGGAAAACGAGTTGAAGGAAAGGAAAAAAGACCTGCTTTTCTTCCTGAGGAAAGAACTCAACAATTACCACTTCGATATCGAGTTCAGCATTGCTGCCTCTATCAAAGATGACAGGCCGTACACCGCCATCGATAAATTCAAAAGGATGGCTGAGACGAATCCTGCCATCCTTTCGTTAAAAGATCAACTCGACCTGGAACTGGAGCTTTAACCTCCGGTAGCTACCCGCATCAGGTCTTTGATGTGGATGGTGAGGACAGGGATCGGACAATGGTTGACCATTTGATGGGCATAAGAACCCAACCAAAGATTTTTCGTGGATTTCACCATCTCTGACATAATGGAGATGAGGTTGGCATCGGCCAGCTTGGCATAGTCAATGACATCTTCCACCAGGTCTTTTACTTCGACTGTTTCAATAACGAATTTCAGTTTGTTCTCATGGAGGTATTTCGCAGCCTGTTCAGCATATTCTTCCACTTGCAGACGTTCAGCCTGCACCTTGGAGGTATAGAGGACAAGAATGTGCACCTCAGCCGCAAAGAGCTTGGCAATCAATGAAGTAAACGGTACTTTCTGACGGGTTTCGATGGTAGAATCGATGGGCATTACGATGCGGGTTAGCTCTTTGCTGATTTGTATACCACCCCGTATTGTGATGATGGGGCATGGCGATTCAGACACCAGCTTCTGTGCATTGCTCCCGATCCAGAATTCTTCAAATCCAGAGATGCCGTGTGTCCCGACTACGATAAGAAAGGCAGCGCTATCATAGGCTTCCTGCACAATTTCTTTGTTCACCTTTCCTTCCCTGATCCTGAAATCTATTTTACTGGCCGGGAGTTCGGGCTGATACTTTGCGATGATCTTTTTAAACTCAGCCTCAACAGCCATTTTGGGATCTCCGGAATGGTCGAGAAAAGGAACCTGATTCTCATCCGGCTTTTTGACCCAAACCAGAACAAGGTCTAATTCAGAGCGCTTGGCAATGGACAAAGCATGCATAAATGCATTGATTGAGCAATCGGAAAAGTCAATGGGAACAATGATGGGTCTCATAGGAAAGAATTAGGTTTAATGGTGTCAGGTTTAATCAATTTTCGGGAAGTTAATTTTATCTCTTACAATAAAAGCATTGGGATAAATCGTGATGACTTTATGCAACAATCCATCTGCTTCGATTTTCTTTCTGAAATCGCCAACCCTGATTTTAAAAAATGGTTCAGAGAAAGCGAGGTATGCCGGAATGCCGGGGAATTTTGAGAGAAAGTCTGTACGAGTTTCCATGGCACGTTTTTTCGATTCCGCACCTGAGTCGAAGTAGATCTGAACACGATAACCATCCATGACCCCTTCCTGTGCTTTGTTTAGCGCGATGTGCTTTTCGATCAATTTGGGAATACGGCTATCCTGAACAATGCTCACCTTTCCTGTCTGGGCCTGGCAACATAAGGGCACAACAAAGAATGACCACAGCAGGAAAGTAAGTAATCCCCCCGGATACAGAAATTTGTGTTGTATGTTACCGGATCTCCGCATCCAGTAATTAATTCCCTGCGTGTATTCTCATAATCTCTTCAGCTTGAACTGTATGAACCGGAATAGGCGAGTTGTTGATCATCTGTTGTGCATAAGGTCCCAATAAGATATTCGAAGCAGAAGTCTCCTGTTCCGTCATAATTGAGATCAGATCCGCATTAATTTTTTCGGCATAGGCGATAACCTCTGTGCTAAGGTTGTTCACCTTAAATGCCTCCACCTGGAATTTTACCCCGGCCTGATGGACATATTTTGCAACCTGTTCGGCATACTTGTCGACCTTACTGGTAATGGCCTTGATCGAGGACGTATAAACAGCCACGATGTGAATCTCACTGCCATAGAAACGGGCGAGGTTCACCGTTGCCGGAACTTTCTGCCGGGTTTCCAGGGTGCTGTCGATGGGCAAAACAATCTTTTTAATCTCCTTTTTCAATTTATAATTAAGTCGCACGGTAATCACAGGACAGGGGGCATAACTGACAATTCGATAAGCATTGCTGCCGATCCAGAATTTCTCATAACCCGAAATCCCATGGGATCCGGCAATGATCAGCCCGGCATCATCATATTTCGCCTGGTTTGCGATTTCCTGGTAGATTTTGCCTTTCCTGAGCTTATAACTGAGCTTCCCGGCCGATAGTTGGGGCTGGTAAACCGACAACAATTCTTCAAATTGTGCTTTGGCCTCTTCTCTTTGTTCCCTGCTGATCAGCGTCATGTCTGAGTCGACATTGGCAGTGGTATCAACCCATGTCATAACAATATCAGCTTCCACTTTGTTGGCCAGGTTAATGGCATACTCCAAAGCATGAATCGAGCTTTTGGAGAAATCGATGGCAGAAATAATTGTGTTCATGGCTGTAGATTTAGATTTGAGGATAGTAAGGGCAAGTTAGACTGCTAATATATGATGATTCTGGAATTTTTGTATCTAATTCAGAAAAAAAACATGTAAAATTCATTCCTATTGTAAGACAACGAATAATTCTTCATAGTTGCTTAAAAATGTAGATATTTGAAGGCTTATTGCAGATTATGGCCAATCCGAATTTAGATCCTGATTCACAACGACTTACCAAGGTCGAAAAAGAGGTTGAAAAAGCCCTCCGCCCGCCCGATTTCGGGAGTTTTATGGGGCAGGACCTGATTCTTGAGAACCTGAAGATTTTCGTCCTGGCAGCCAAACAAAGGGAAGAAGCCCTGGATCATGTGCTGCTTCATGGCCCTCCGGGCTTGGGAAAGACCACTTTGTCGTACATCATCGCCTCAGAACTGGGTGTAAACATCACGACTACCTCCGGCCCTGTGCTCGACAAACCGGGTGAGCTGGCAGGCTTGCTGACCGGGCTCGGCCCCAATGATGTGCTGTTTATTGATGAAATTCACCGCCTATCGCCTGTCGTGGAAGAATACCTTTATTCTGCCATGGAAGATTACCGCATCGACATCATGATTGAAAGCGGTCCGAATGCGCGCTCTGTGCAAATCAACCTGAATCCTTTCACACTCATTGGTGCAACGACGCGCTCAGGACTACTGACGGCACCTTTGCGTTCACGCTTCGGCATCAACTCCCGCCTGTCGTATTATACTGCCGACATTCTGGAGCGTATCATCCGTCGTTCCTCCAGCATCCTTCATGTTGAAATAGAGCGAGATGCCGCCATGGAGATTGCCCGCAGAAGCCGAGGCACGCCCCGTATCGCGAATCTCTTGCTGCGCCGTGTCCGGGATTTCGCCCAGATCAAGGGAACAGGAGTCATCGACATGGACATCTCTCAATACGCACTCAATGCGCTGAATGTCGACATCAACGGCCTGGACGAGATGGACAACAAAATCCTGGCGACCATCATCGACAAGTTCAAGGGTGGCCCTGTCGGAATCGGCACCATCAGCACTGCTGTCGGCGAAGATGCAGGCACCATAGAAGAAGTCTATGAGCCCTTCCTTATCCAGGAAGGATACCTGATGCGCACACCCAGGGGCAGGGAAGTCACTGAGCTGGCTTACCGTCATCTGGGGAAATACCGTGTCGGCCCTCAACCCAATCTTTTCGAATAACATTTTCCGTGTCAAGGCCGGATCCAGCACAACTTACGACCTTCCTTAAGGCCAAAGCCCGTGAGCTGGGCTTTGCCGCTGTTGGCATTTCCAAGGCAGACTTCCTGGAGGAGGAAGCGCCCCGCCTCGAAGCATGGCTCAAAGCAGGATACCAGGGCAAGATGAGCTACATGGAAAGGAATTTCGACAAACGGCTGGATCCGCGACTTTTGGTGGAAGGGGCAAAATCCGTGGTGAGCCTGGCCGTACACTACCAGGTCAGCGAAGACCTTATCCCCAGGAACAACTACAGAATTGCCCGTTTCGGCCTCGGAAAGGATTACCATTTTGTGATCCGGGAGAAGCTCGAACAACTCGTTCAAGCGCTGGAACCCCTGAGCGGGCCACTGCAATACCGTGTCTTTACCGATTCTGCACCTGTCATGGAACGTGCCTGGGCCAAACGCTCCGGATTGGGCTGGACAGGGAAAAATGCCAACCTCATCATTCCCCGCTGGGGCTCATGGTTCCTGCTGGCAGAACTCATCAGCGACCTGGAACTCACCTACGACCGAGCCTTTGAAAAAGACTATTGCGGCACCTGCACCAATTGCATCGATGCTTGCCCCACAGGCGCCATCATTGCCCCGAAAGTCATAGAAGCCCGAAAATGTATCTCCTGTTATACCACCGAGTTTAAGGGAGAACTGCCTTCAGAACTCAAAGACAGCATTTCACCCTGGATCTTCGGCTGCGACATCTGCCAGGAAGTCTGTCCCTGGAATAACTTCAAACTCAGTCCGGCACAACATTGGCTTGAGCCCAACCCGATACTCGCAAAAATGCCCAAAGACGAATGGGACATGCTCAACAAACAATCCTTTGACCGCCTCTTTAAAAACGCCGGTATCAACAGAATTGGCTATACAAGATTGATGCGCAACATCAGCCTGGTGAAATAGATGCCCCCCCTGCGAACTCTGCGCCCCTGCGCCCCCGCGTGAAACCACTCTGCGCCCCTGCGCCCCACGAGAAAATCACTTTAACTCCAAAAAGCACCCACATGCATATCTCCTTCCTCACAAACACCCTTTTTACTATTTTTACCGCCTCAAAACAACAATACCCATGAAAAACCTTAACCTACTAAGCGCACTGCTTTTTGTGCTTTTCACCGGGCAGGCACTCTCCCAAAATCACCACCATCCATGCAATCCCTTGCCCTCAAATAAGTTCCGCCAAAAGCTTGACATGATACTGTCGTCTCCAAACGATCAAATAAAATTACGCAAAGCAAAGGAGGCTTTTTATGAGTATTGTCTAACAGCCCTTCAGGTTAAAGATGTCGCTACAGCCTTTTATAGCGATGATGCCCGGCTTGATTATGCCACCTTCGCCTATCCCTCTGTTACTGATAAAGAAAATTTCTACGACGTATATGATGCCTTCTGCACTTTTTCTTCGGCATTCAGGCTTAACGATTTTGTAATCAACACACAGGCGGGTATTCTGTTGCCTCCACCACATCCTCAAACGCCTCCGCTGCCGGTAAATCCACCACCACCTCCGCCTTGTGTAGTCGGCCCACAAGAAATGATGCAACTCACAGCATCGATTAAAAAACAGAGTTTCGATGACGCTAAGCTGAAAGTTGCCAAACAAGGAATTTCAGGCCTGAAGTGCTTTTCAACAATGCAAATTAAAGACATATTAGTCTTGTTCAGCTTCGACAAACAGAAACTCGAAATTGCAAAATATGCTTATGACTATTGTATTGACAGGCAGAACTACTACCAGATCAATGATGTATTTTCCTTTCCCTCGGATGTAGAAAACCTGGTTAATTATTTGAAAACAAAGCAATAAAGCACTTGTTTCACAAATTCACAGCCCATACCCCGCGTTCCCCGCGCCCCTGCGCCCCCGCGTGAAATCTTACCCCCCACCAACCACCCCCCACTTAAACCGCTTAACC